>Ga0208297_1000220_pt1 | contig 144803 bp, 126 predicted proteins | sample LMS_cellobiose_e_FD_187367 | JGI IMG/M metagenome (GOLD analysis project Ga0208297, IMG submission 187367) | Rumen-fistulated moose microbial communities from Alaska, USA - LMS_cellobiose_enrichment (SPAdes) (version 2) | ecosystem: Host-associated > Mammals > Digestive system > Stomach >... | reverse complement strand
CCGGGACTTTGTCATTCTATTATGAGTGATAAGGTTTACCAGGAGCCGTATACGAGGCCCGTACGTACGGTTCTGTGAGAGGGATGCAGCTGCAGCCAGCTACTGCAGCTGCACCCTACTCGATTCTTTTTATTACCATATCCCGACAGCCTGACCCGTGCTACCCGCGCGGGTTTATTCTTTCTTCATGGTCCGAGCGACAAGATTTGAACTTGAAGCCTTTAGAACTGACAACTAAAAACACCCACCATTTCCTGCACCACCGGATCCGGACTAATAACATTGGTGGAGAGGGGACAATAAGTTTGGATACGATTGGTAAATATTATTAAACAGCCTGTACGATCTTTCCGTCTACTTCCCTAAATGCCATCCCTCGTTTTATTAGAATATCAATACCCAGACCAAACTGTTTCAGTATAGCTGGGCTCTTACGTTGAAATCCAAATACTTTAGCTACTTCTCGAATAAGATCATCTTCAGGTAAACATATTTGGTTACTAAGTATCTCATGAATTGCATTGCTGATTTCTTCAGGCGAAATATCCTCAATATTACGCCTTTCGTCACCAGGAACGCGGAAAATAGAATAATCTGATGGTTTTATATTTTTTGGCCAGTAATAAACAAGATTACTGTGCTTAGTGGTGTTTAGTTTGAGTTTCGAACATAATTGCTGGATACGGTTATCAATTTGGTTGCCGACTCGTGTCATTCCCCAAGCTTGAGCTATTCGTCTGCACAACACACTATGGCTGACCGGGCCTTCGGAATTGACTACCGTCAATATTTGTTTAGATACTATAGCATCTTTAGAATAAAACTCATTGGTGGGTCTGGCGACCGGAGGTAGAACACATCCAATATATTGCTCAGCTTTGGTAGATGATTGGGCTTGCTGTTTGGAATGTCGTGTTGTAGCATTGTTAGCTATCGGAATAGAAGCTTTAACCGGTTTAATGGATTTTGTTTTCTTTGGAGCAGAGGCTTTAACCTTTGCTAACCTTATAGCTTCCTCAACACGATCCAGTTCTCGCTTTGGATTCTCCCACCAATCTATAGACCAGATACGGTGTATCTCCCATCCCAACTGCCTAAGGACAGCTTCACGGAGCTTGTCTCGGTCACGGGCAGTTTTAGCGCGATGATAGGTGGCACCATCGCATTCTATACCCAAAAGATACCTTCCTGGGTTTTCAGGATCGACTACTGCTAGATCTATGCGGTATCCTGAACAACCAACCTGTAGATGTACACGATACCCTCTTTCTTCAAGAGCCTTGCATACCAACTCTTCAAAATATGAGTCTGGCTCTGCGTCTCCTGAGACTGATAACTGAGCATACAGCGATTCTTTCCCACGTTCCGCATACTCGAGGAAAGCCTTTAGATCAGCTACTCCTTTAGAACCTGTTCTTGTTAAATCCAATTGGTCAGAACGAAGTGATGTAAAAACCAGCATTTCCTGTCGTGCCCGCGATACTGCTACATTTAAACGTCGCCAACCACCATCTTTATTTAAAGGCCCAAAATTATAACTCACTTGTCCATTAGCATCTGGTCCATATCCTACTGAAAACATTATTACGTCCCGCTCATCACCCTGAACATTTTCGAGATTCTTCACGAAAACAGGTTCAACTTCATCAGTAGAGAAGAACGATTCCAATTCTGGGTTTTGCCTACGTTGTTCATCCAATAAATCTTCGATAAGTCTTTGTTGTGCCACGCTGAAGGTGACTACCCCTATGCTACGTTTATTGAGGTTGGGATCAGTTAGTCTGCGAACAATTTCGGATACAACAGCTTCCCCTTCAATTCTGTTTTGCCTGGATTTGCCTCGATCATAGGTGCCGTCTACATGGTACAAACGAACAACAGACGTAAGATCATCTGGCGATGGAAAGGTATAGAGACTGTTATCATAGTACTGATAATTACTGAAGGATATTAGGCTTTCATGTTGACTGCGGTAATGCCACTTGAGTCTTTCCTCTGGCATGCGTATAGCAAGGCAGTCGTCAAGGATACTCTCCAAATCTTGAATCTCTACAAATTCACTGTCATCATCGTTATTCATCGTGGTAAAGAAGTTAGTCGGGGGCAGTTGTTTAGGATCACCTACTACGATGACTTCTTTACCTCTGGCAATAGCACCAACCGCATCACAGGTTGGAACCTGGGAGGCTTCATCAAAAATGACTAGGTCAAATAATGGATAAGCAGGATCTAGATATTGGGCAACAGACATGGGGCTCATCAATAGACAGGGCTTGAGACGTTTCATGACATATGGTATTTTTTGAAATAATGTCCGCAATGCCATATGACCACGTTGTTTCAATATCTCACGCTGCAGAATACCTATCTCAGAATTATGTGATTCATTTCCTGATACCCTAGGAATCTTGGCAGCAAGCCTAGCATATATTTCTTCTTTAATAAGTTGGGAGTATTTTTCATCCAGATCGCGGAATTGTTTTATTTTATCTTCGAATAGACCTCTGGAGAATGATGAAAGAGAAGGATCTTGAGCTATTTCATATTCTGTCCATGCCTGATAAAAACCTTTTATAAAGGCAGATTCTAACTCTTCATTAAGTATTTTCCCATCTTCGTAAGGATTTACAACTACTGTAAGACCGCATTTAATAGCTTCTTCGCGTATACGATACCAGGTGCACCATTCCCGTAAATCATCAAGATGGGTCAACCACTGATCAATCCTATCATAAATGTAACTAAACCATTGAGGCGAAGCAGGATCATTGGTTAAGGCGACGGAATCAATCAGCAAAAGGTCCTCAATTAAGCCCCACGTATTTTTTACTTCTTCTCCTGCTTTGATAAAAGCGCGGACTTGTTCACCCAACTTCTCACCTTGCTTAAATTGATCGCGGTAATCAGAGACTAACTGTGCCCAATGATCTCGCAAGTTACGAGCCAAATTAATATCTGTTCCGGAAATCTGGTTGCTCAGTTTCCTTATTTCCTCAGTCCATTGACATGCAGTAGCAACGGAGTCCCAATCAGCATTACCGTCCTGCCACAGCCTTCCTAAAAGCTCTCTTGCTCTATCACTTGACTGAGCCAGCACTTTCTCTTCATCCTGCAATCTCTGGATCATATCGAGGTCTTTCGCTAACTTTTTTCCTTCAATCGTATAGCCTGGCTTTGCAACCGCCTGTAAAGCCTTTTTAATATGGTATTCTCCTAATAAACGTGGCAAAAACCATTTTTGCTGAGACATAGTGTACTTTTCTCTTAAAGACGCTACATCTAGTTGCAGAATCTGTTCCGTATATCTGGTATAGATATCTGACCGTAAAGTATCACGATTGCGTCCATGTTGAATCCAATTATCTACCGCAGATCGAACTTCATCCCAATCGGTTGATCTAACCATTGTACCCGGAATTGTAGGAACTCGAACAAACAACTTTGAACATTCCATTAAAATAAGAAGATCATTATAACTATTTATTTTTTCGTTTAAATTTAACAGTTCAGATACCGGCTTTATAGCGGTATGCCAAGTTGTTATCTGTTCCTGCAGATTTGTCAAAAGTTCCTGAGTACGGGTTTTCAAATGCGGCAGATAATCAGTCTTCCTGGATAGTGACCATGGATGTCTATATGGATGACCACATGCTTCACCAGCTATTTTAAGCTGGTGGACAAGGTTTTTCCATTCGCTGAACTTCTCATTGTTGATATCTTTAACCTGATCTGCTTTGAAAACTATATGATGAGGAACTGAATGTACAGCTGCCAACCTAGATATCCCCACAAACAATGAGTGACCGATGCTTCTTTCACGATGCAGTGCATGTACGTATTTGTTAAGACTGTCTCTTACTTCAGCAAGCCGGTTTGCTTCTCTTTCCCAGTTTCGCGGACTTTCGATAGTGGCGATCTCTAATGAGTTTTTCAGTTGATCCAACACATCTTTCTTACGACTTTTATTCGAATGTAATTCAAGACAAAAAGGTGCCAAGCCGATTTGAAATAATCGCCGCTGAACAACGGACAATGCGGCCATTTTTTCTGCAACGAATAAAACAGTCTTGCCCTGGGCTAATGCGTGAGCAATCATGTTAGTGATTGTCTGCGATTTGCCGGTTCCCGGAGGTCCGTGAAGAACAAAGCTTCTATCATTGCTGGCTGCTACAATTGCAGATAACTGGGATGAATCGGCACTGATTGGGCAAGCAACATCCTTGGGATGATAGGCTGAATCAAGCTGTTCAGGAGCGGTACCAAGATATTGCGGATCCCATTGCAGACTTCCCGCAATGAGACTAGCTACCACTTTGTTCTGTTTCAGAGCTTCCGAGCGAGCTTTTAAGTCATACCACATTACGAATTTGTTGAATGTAAATAGTCCGAGATATGCATCCTCCAGAACATCCCAGCGAGACTTATTCATAACGGCACGACGAATAATACTAAATATTTTCTTTACATCAATCCCATGTTCATCAGTTGGTAAGGGATCTAATCCTGAAATAATGATTCCAAAATCCTGCCGCAACATTTCCAACAAAGTAATATTTAGCTGAGGATCATCGTCCCCTTTCCTAACCTTATAACCGCTTTGGACAGATTTGCGGATCAATTCCATGGGAATAAGCAGAATCGGAGAATACCGGGGCTTTTCACTAGCATCGGTCTCATACCAGACAAGGATACCCAGAGCCATGAATAGTGTGTTAGCACCATTCTCCTCGATGCTAGTTCGCGCAGAACGATAAAGCTGGGTTAACCGGTTAGCTAAATCTTTTTCAGGTAAATCAGCTCTGAGCCTATGTTGAGCAAACTCGGCTTTTAATAGTTCTATTTGAGGATCCCTGCTCATTCTTTTTTGGTATACCGAGGCATCACGTGGAGAGGACTCCCAATCTGTGGGACGGGGAAATATTTGAAAATCTTCACCATCGGCCAAGCTATCTTCAAGATCGGAGAGTTTAGCCGATAATAGTGGGATAGTAGAGCCAGTGACTCTGAAATTCAATAAGGGATTACGAAGGCTTAGGTCTAAAAGCCTTCTTTCCCACTGTTCAAGTCTACTTAAGCTTTTATTGGTTATTTCATCGGATGATCCTGATGTATAGCCTTGTACAATTTCAGTTGGTGGATCCATAATTGTATCGGCTTTCTCTTCTACCATCACAGCACCGGTAGTTCTTATAGGTAAAGGACGAATCTGACTGATTCTTGCCCGGCGTACATCAACAAAGAAACGAAATCGATCGGGGTCATGCAAATTTTTTTCAGCCAGCTCTACGGCATTTTCGAACGGTATGTTTTGTCCATCTGTAAAAGCTGTCGATTCAATAACACAGATTTCGTCTACACCTGGAACAATGCGTTTGGTTAATAAAGTAATATCATCCTGAAGACAGTCTGCAAATGTTTCTTCTACAAGCCATGCTCCTGGAAATGCATGACCATTTATAAATATGATTAAGGGGTGTAATCCTGCAGCTTCAGCACAGGCTGCAAATAAAAGGGTTAAATCAAGACAGGTGCCTAGTTTATGTTGAATAATGGTATCGGGGGTGCGGACCTTTTGTCCTTGGCTTTCAAAACTAGCCGGTGGTACACAATAGACTATCTTCTGCTTTTGAAGGGCGTAATAAATAGCAGAGAGTTGCTTCTTTACCCTATTCGGATCCTTGCTTTGATAGGCATCTAACGATGGACTTCCGGTCCATTCCTGCAGGAATCTCGAAGAATCGTGAAGGATGCTTAAAACTTCCGGATGATTCGGAGATACAAAAGCGGCTATTATTTCAGGCAAGCTTTGAGTTCCACTCCATTCATCATATGCGAGAATACTTATAGCCGATGAAGTAGAATAAATAACATTTCCATCATTCGTTATTGTAAGGACGAGGACGCCTTGTAATCTTTCTTGAAGGTTGCCCAGAAAAGTCGGAGACAGTTGTATGTCAACAGAACCAAGATCTAACCGTTGATCTACGCGTAATGATGAGATGGTCATTTCCCAAGGCAATGCGAATTCAGGCTCCGAAGTAATCTGGATCAATATTTCCCCAATTTCTTCGGGACCCTTATTGGTCAGTAACAATCGTTTAATTAATGGCACATGATTTTGCTGGATAGCGTAGTTGATGGTAGAGTCATGAACGAATTCACATACAATATTCTTTTCGATAACAGTCATATCAACCTACTCCTTTTGTGCCGTGGAGACTATTCAGACCCAATAGCAATGTTCGTTACATCAGTAAATAGATTTATAAGTGAAATAGATTATGCTGGTTAAACTGACATACATGGTGGGGAACACGTCGCACATCCATCGCCATTTGGTACTCAAAGATAAGCTAATTAATTGTAGTCGTAGAATCTGAACTATGTCATAATCTTTTTACCATATTATAACTGTATCGCCATTATACATCAATTTAAGCAGTATACAGGCCTATGGGACAAAATCATACATACTCCGAGTTACTTCAAGAATAAAAATGACAAATGCTAAATCCACAAAGCTCCATATTCTGTACGGGCCTTCTGTTACCCAGAGTTGGCTAACTAATTACGTATCAGGTGCGATAACCTGCACCATACCCTGCGACTTTTTCTGTAATAACACCAGGCTGTGCTTGGATATCACTGATGCAAAGTATGCTATCACAGACATAACTGTTAGTGTATTATAGAAGAAAGCGAATGGGGGAGGGATCCTCATGGAAGCGATTAGTCTTCATCCGATCGGATACGTTATTTCGCCGGTATCTGAGCCGAAGGATATGCCGCCGGGCGGAGTAGCGGCGGAGATTGAGGTTTTGCCTCAGTACCAGCCTGGCCTGCTGCGAGTGGAGGAGAATTCTCACATATGGATTCAGTCCTGGTTTCATGAGGCACCCCGTGATAAACTGATCGTTAATCCCCGCGGGAACCCGCATCTGCCCGAATATGGGGTATTTGCCATGCGCTCGCCGGGACGGCCCAATCCCATTGCCCTGTCTTTAGCCCGTCTGCTGAAAGTAGAAAACAATCGGTTGTATCTGGAACGTTTAGATGCCGTGGACGGTACTCCGGTTCTGGACATAAAACCTTATTTCGAAAACGATATTATCTTCTCACCCCGTACTCCATATATCCCCGGTAAAACTCGCACCTCTCACCAGGATACATTATTACGCCAGGCTTTAGCTCATCACCAGGAAAAGTGCCCGTCTTTGTATTTGGCAGTGCGCATGGCATTGGTAGCCGATGAAGTCTTTGGCCATTTAAACAATCCTGAATTAATGATTAATGTAACCGGATCAGCTTGCCTGGCTGATACTATTCAAGGTTTAACTCGAGCACGGTTAGCTAATCCAGCCCGGTTTTTCTACGATTTTTCAACTTCTTTGCATCAGACCATTTGGACTATGAACGGCCGGGGAACTTTGACTCTTACCTGGCTGGGCAACACTGACATTATGGAATGTGCTGATGAAGAACTGTTCAGCATGGATTTCAAACTGGATTAATTCCTCAACTACCTCTCAACTTAGCTCACCCTTTTAGCAGGCAGTTAAATTTTTTACCACAAATTATTACAAACGTGATAGAATTATATCAAAACATAATATAGGGAAAGGATGATCGCATGTTTGATTATCTAATGACGCCCGAACAGCTAAAACTTCGGGATGAAACCCGGGATTTTATAAAATCGCTGCCCCGGGAGTACATTCTGGACATGGATGCTGACAAGATTAAGTATCCAAAAGAATTCATGCAGGAAGCAGGGCGCCGCAATCTGATCGGTATCAGGGTGCCCAAAGAGTATGGCGGACGTGGGGGGCAATGGCAGGATGACGTCATCGTAGCCGAGGAAATCTGCGTTCCGGGTTACATTTTCGGCTGTACCTGGGGTGTAACTGGGGATGTGGTAACGGAAGCCCTGGTTCATTTTGGAACGGAAGAGCAGAAGAAAAAGTATTTGCCCCCCATTTGCAAAGGTGAGAAGTTTGCAGCGGAGTGCTTAACTGAACCCCGGGGAGGGTCAGACTTTTTTGGAGCTACTACCATAGCCCGCCGTGATGGGGACGATTTCATTTTGAACGGGCAAAAGCGCTTTATTGTGGGCGGAGAAGGGGCCGATTATTTCCTGGTCTATGCCAAAACTGATCCTGAGGCTCCTCCGCACAAATCAATTACCTGTTTTATGGTAGAAAGAGAAATGGGAGTGAAAACGGAATACTTGTACAACCTGATGGGATCGCGGGGAGGCGGAACCGCCCGGGTGGTATTCGAGGATGTACGAGTTCCCAAGGAAAATGTCATTGGCGAGATCAATGGAGCTTATACCGTGTTTTCCCAGATGATGATTCCCGAGCGATTCGGGACGGCGGCCATGACCATCGGCGCTGCCCGGCCGGCTCTGGAAATAGCCACTGATTACAGCACCAAGCGCAAAGCTTTTGGCACCACCATAAAGAACTTCCAGGGGGTCAACTTTAAAATTGCGGATATGGTTATGAAGCTGGATACCTGCCGGGCTATGATATACACCACTGCTCTGGCTATTGACAGTGGTAAGGTGAAGCCCAGCCGCTGCCGGCGCATGGCCTCTGAATGTAAACGGTTTGTTACTGAACAGTGCTGGGATGTGGCTAACCTGGCTATGCAGGTTATGGGGGGAATCGGATACACTGACGTTTATCCTATCGAGAAAATAGTACGGGATCTGCGCCTGTCCATGATCTGGGTAGGTACGAATGAAGTCATGAACTTGATCATCCAACATGAGTGGTACAAGGAACGAGCAGAGGAGATTGCCTTGGGCAGCAAACGCGACAGCGAATTAGATGCTTTTAGTGCCTTCGCAGAAGGAGAAAAAGTTTACGAGTAAGCAATCGGGGAGGGGAGTTTATATGGAAAAAAAGTGGCAGGAAATTTATAAGAGCAAACTCATGTCGTCTGATGAAGCAGCCAAATTCATTAAAGACGGGATGCTGGTGGCTTCAGGATCCATAAATGCCCAGCCGGCAGAACTAACCAATGCTATTGGCCGCCGAATGGCATCAGGAGATTTGAAGAATGTGAGATTTCTTTGTTCATTGTCTGCCCGGCCTACGAACATGCATAATCCCGAGTATCTGGAAAAAATGATTGCCAACGGCAATATGATAGATGCCATGTATGCCGGGCCATTGGAGCGCTATTTCTTGGAACAGGGTTACTTTAATTATGTTCCCCATCGCCTGTTTGACGGCCCGATGATGACCGCCCGGGTAGGTCTGGATGCAGCGGTAATGGTGGTCTCACCCATGGACCAGCACGGTTTCGTCAGTACCGGTGTCAATCCTGACTATGTATACGGTTTTATACGCCGCAACCCAGGATGCGTTATTATGGCAGAAGTAAATAAATATATGCCCCGTTCCTATGGGAACAATCATTTTCATATCTCAGAACTAAGTGCAGTTATAGAAAATGATCAGCCCCTGGTGGAACTTCCTAGTTTCCCCTTGACAGAAAAGGATGAAAAGATTGGCCAGTATATAGCCGAGAGAGTTCCCGATGGAGCTTGTTTGCAATTAGGTATAGGCAACATACCCAATGCGGTAGCCAAGTATTTGACCGACAAGAAGGACCTGGGGGTTCATTCGGAAATGCTGTGTGACAGCATGGTCGACCTTTATGAAGCGGGCGTAATAACTGGCGTCCACAAAAAGCTCATGCCCCGCAAATGGGTAGCCAGCTTTGCTTTCGGCACCAAACGTTTATATGATTTTGTTGCCGAAAACCCGTTAGTGGAAATGCACGACTCGGAATTCGTCAACGATCCCTATAATATCGGGCTGAATGATAATGTAGTGTCCATAAACTCCACCTTGGAGGTAGATCTGACCGGTCAGTGCTGTTCGGACGCTATTGGTAACCGGCAGTATTCAGGTGCCGGAGGACAAATGGACTTCATGGAAGGGGCTTGGCGCTCCAAAGGCGGACAGGCTTTCCTGGCCATGTATTCTACTTACGAGACCAAAGACGGGGAACTGCGCTCACGCATAGTTCCTTCTCTGCAGCCCAATGCTATGATAACTACTACCCGCAATGATGTGCAATACATTGTCACCGAATATGGAGTAGCCTGGCTGAAGGGCTTTAATCTCAGACAGAGAGCCGCGGCTTTAATCAAGGTTGCCCATCCTGACTTCAGAGATTGGCTGGAATTTGAGGCTCGCAAGTTGAATTACCTGCGCTAAACAGAACAGCGGGTGTCAGAAATGGCACCCGCTCTTGTTAATCCAGTATTTTCTGAAAAGCTACCATATCCAGCAGTCGGCCGAACTTTTCCCCCACCTGCCGGTAGCAGGCACATTGGCTGTAACCCTGGCGGGAAAACAGTTTAATGCTGGGCTGGTTTTCACCGCAGATTATTGCCACCAGCACATGAATATCACGGGTACGAGCGAATTCCTCAATATGCTGCAGGCCCTGGCTGCCGATACCTTGGCCAACATAGTCAGGATGTAAATAGATGGTTACTTCTGCAGTGCGGTTATAGGCTTCCCGTTTATTGAAGTGAGTCAACAAAACATAACCGCAGACTACCTCATCATCAAGGATCGCAAAAGTCTGGTACCTGGGGTTATCGAAAAACACCATTTGGGCCATTTCTTCTTTGCTTGGAGGGATAATTTGAAAGGTGGCGGTGCTGTTCAGCACGTAGTAAGTATAAATATCATATATGTACGGTAAATGCTCAGGTTTAACAGCTTGAAAAGTAATATTCATTGTCAGTATCTCCTATGCCCAAGATTGCTTTTTAATTTATAAATTACTTATGGTAAGGTTCACCCTTGATAATCTTAAAGGCGCGATATATCTGTTCGATTAGAATCAAAACTGCCATCTGGTGCAAAAAAGTCATGGGAGAAAAGGAGAGAATAAAACCAGCTCTTTGCTTAACGGCAGGGGCCAGCCCATGGGAACCCCCTACCACCAAGTTGACCCGGGCTAGCCCCGAGGTGTTCCATTTTTCAATGTAAGCGGCAAACTGCTCAGAGCTCAGCTGCTGACCATGGCTGTCCAGAGCCACCAACAACTCGTCCTGAGACAGCAGAGCGAGTACACGCTCACCTTCTTTATTGAGTATCCTTTGGATCTCTTTTTCAGTTGCTTTAGGATTGGTCTTTTCTTCCAAGCCATCTACTATCTCTATACTGGTGTAAGGCCGCAAACGCTTAAGGTATTCGTTGATACCTTCAGTAAAAAATGGCTCGCGAATTTTGCCCACGGATATGATGCGGTACTTCATACCTGACTCCCTTTTATCTAACTTTATCAAGTCTAACTTACCTGTGCCCAAAAATAAAGCTGGGTATATATGTATTTCTCAGGCAACAATTGAGATTTCACCACATTTTGTAATAAGATGGAGATGGAGGTTGGACTATGAGTTTTCGGGATATTGGGATGAAAATTCAAGCTGCCCGGGAAGAAAAAGGGCTGAGCCAGGAACAACTAGCTCGCCTGGTGGGCTGTTCTCAATCGGCTCTTTCCAATTATGAAAAAGGCAAGCGCCGCCTTTACCTGTCGCAGTTGGAGAAAATGGCCGAAGTTTTAGACAAACCCCTGGAGTATTTTGTGGAGTCATTAAGCAGCCAGCATCATCCTCAGCCGGCCATTGACCGCAATGAACGCTTTGTCAAGCTGGTTAATCATCTCAGCCGACTGAGTGATGAAGAAATCAACGAGGTAATGAAATACATTAGCTATCTGGAGTGGAAAAGGTCAGGGGGAGATTGAAGATGGATTTTTCGTTAACTAAAGAACAGCGTGATTTGATCGAATCTGTCAAAACTATGGCTGCTGAAGAGATCACACCCTTTGCCCTGCAAGAGGGGAGCATACACAAGGAGAAAATGCTTATCTCGCTGGCACAGATGAATTTGCTGTGCCCCACTGTACCCAAGGAGTTCGGTGGCCTGGGACTGGATTTGTTTTCCACGGCCCTGGTGGTGGAGGAACTGGCCGCTGCATCACCTGGTTTGGCTGCTGTTGTTGCCGCTACTCTACATGCTGCTGAGCCAATAATACTGGCGGGGAACGATCAGCAAAAAAAGGAATTCCTACCGCTGTTAACCGGTTCGAAAGCGGGAGCTGCCGCCTTTGCACTCACCGAACCTGAAGGGGGTTCTGACCTTAATATTATCAGCACTCATGCTACCTCCGATCACAACGGTTATTTGCTTAACGGATGCAAGGATTATGTGATCAATGCAGGGATAGCTCGTTTTATAACGGTGGTGGCGGCCACAAATATGCGCAATAAAAAGGCCTCTTTGCGCATCTTTTTGATACCGGATCATGTGGCCGGAATAAAAATCGAAGAAATCTATCACACCTCAGGCATAAATCTGGCGCCAGTGGGACGGGTAAGGTTTGTGGATGTTAATATCATAGGTCAGTATGTTATCAAGAGCCGGCAAGCAGGCAGCGGGTACTTACTGCTTACCCAGACCTTTGATGTCGGTCGTGCTTTGGTCAGCGCACTATCTGTAGGTATAGCCCGGGCTGCGCTGGAAGAAGCCCTTAATTTTGCCGAAAATCGTATGCAATCCGGTGGTTCTATAAAGAAGCATCAAGCAGTATCCTTTGCTCTGGCTGATATGGCCACCAAAATCGAAATGGCCAGGCTGATGACTTGGAAGGCCTGCTGGCTGATCGATCACGGGGGAGATTACAGTGTTGCTTCAGCCATGGCTAAACTGGCCTCCAGTACCATCGCTCAGGAGGTTACCTGCTTAGCCGCTGATATTATGGGGGCCCGGGGTTATATAAAGGGAACCCTAATTGAACAATTGGTACGCGATGCCCGGGTTCTGTCGACCATTGAAGGTACCAACCATATCCAAAGGATGGTTATTTCTTCCCAGCTGTAATGGAGATTCTTTCATGATATATGTGATTATTGAAAAAGATTGTGCCGCCTGTGGACTGTGTGAAGACGTTTGCCCGGCTAGCGCTGTTAGTTCAGCAGGTATATACAAAATTGATCCAGCCCTCTGTACCGGCTGCGGTGAATGTGCTGACAGCTGTCCAGTGGAGGCCATTCAGCCTTGCCAGCAGGATTAAGGCTCCACATTCCCCCTCTTGATGTCCCGGGCTTGCTGCAGCGCGTTTAAGGTTTCCGGGCCTACGATGCCGTCTGCCAGAATACCCTCAGCTGTCTGGAAGGCTATCACCGCTTCTTCTGTTTTCTGCCCGAAGTAGGAATCCAGCTTGTACCGGTAATATCCCAGTTCCTTTAGAATGCTCTGGACAAAGCGGACATCACTGCCCCTATCACCTCTGCGCAATATCCTGCCCGAATAAGCCCGCCCCATTATGGTAACGAGTGTTCCTATGGGGGTTTGATCATAGATTTCGATTACATCCTCATTATATAAGCGGATACAGCCGTGGCTGACTGCTCTGCCGATAGACTTGGGGTTATTGGTTCCGTGAATGCCATATCCGCCCCAGGGTACGGAAAGACGCATCCAGCGTACTCCAAAAGGCCCCCCCGGGTTTACTGCTTTGGCAACAATTGTCCAATTACCCAGCGGTGTGGGAGTAGATGATTTGCCAATTGCTACCGGATAGGTTCTGGTGGGGAGACCAGGAACACTGAAGTACAACCTGCGTTTGTCCAAGTTCACTGTGATTGAAACACTGGGGTTCTGCAGTATCGCAGGAGTTTCAATATGGCAGCAGGATTTAGTGAGCAGCCGGCTCCAAGTCTTTACCCCCACTACTCCATCCGCCTTAAGGCCTTCCCGTTTTTGAAACTCCCTTACAGCCTGATCACAAGCCTGGTTAAAAACACCAGTAATGGTGCCTGTATATAAATTGGCTTCCTGCAGAATTTGTTGCACTAGCGCTACGTCGGGCCCTTGCATAGGTTCAGACATCAAGCGCAAGTAACGACTGGCATATACCATGGAGCGTCACCTCATTGTTTTTGTTATCAGCATATGGTCCTTGCCCGGACATCGACCCAGTAGATTTCTGCCAGTTTAGGAAGACATATCGTATGAATTATAAAATTTACCAAAATTTGGAAGGATATTTTTAGGTGACTGGAGAATTGCAAACCAAAAATAAATAATGAGGGTGTGGGATGGTCCTATGAAACCTTTGAATACTAATCCTAATCAAGTAGACGATTTACTCGCTTCCGCAGCTGCCAGCATGCAGGAACATGATATCAGCGGGGCGCTGGATATGCTGGTACAGGCTTACCAGATGTGGCCTGACAATACTCTGGTGCTGAATATGACGGGCAGGTGTTATCAGATACTGGGAGAATTCCAACGGGCTGAGCGTTGCTGGGAGGAAGCGCTTCGCCTGGAACCTGACAATAATGTCGCCGAATCGAATTTAAACGAACTGCGCCAGCCGGCCTTTCAGTTCTGGTTAAAAAGATATCATGAAGCTTTAGACCTGCTGGAAAAGAAGAAATTTAGTGAAGCCCGGGTGCTGCTGCGACAGCTCATGGAGGAACACGATGAATACGTCTCCTTATACAAGGTTCTAGGACTGAGCTATCTGGCGGAGGGTAACCGGCTCGAAGCTCACCGGGTTTGGCGCAAAGGCTTAGAAATTGATAAGAAAAATAGTTCCTTACATAAGTATCTGTCCATACCCGAAAGCAAAAAACAGCGCTTTACTGGCGAAGAACCAACAACCAAACTTAAAAATCGCCCTATTTTTACCCAGCGACGTTTACTGGCAGTTATGGGAGTGGTATGCCTGGTGCTTCTGCTGCAGATCCATACTCTGCTAAACAACCAAAGGCAGAATGCTGAATATACGGAAGTTCTTCAGCAGCGTATTCATCAGTTGACCAGTCTGATCGATCAGCAAAACCAGCCGCCTGTAGAAACAGTACCGGCGGCGGCGATTGAGGAAGTCTCGATGGAAGGTTCAGCTTATGATCTTCAGCAAGAAGAACATTATTATACAGCCGGATATAAGGCCTACTTGGCCAAGGACTGGAAAACTGCTGCCAGCAATTTGGGAGTGGTAGTGTCCATGCAATCGGGTAGTTATTTAAACCGGGAAGCCCTTTATTATCTGGCCCGCACCTATTTCCTTCAGCAAATCTATGATGAAGCTGAAAAATATTACCTGCTCTATCTGGAATCATTCCCTGACTCCAACTATTATGATGACAGTCTCTTCTATTTGGCCTGTACCTATCATTATACCAACCGTTCCCAATTAGCTAAGGAAACCCTGCAGCGACTAACAGAATTGGATCCCCACAGCGGCTATCTATCATCCAGTTTGTACCAATCCATGATGCAAGAATAATGACAAGTGATCAGGCATCTACGGTATCTTGTTTACTTGCTAAAAAGTCAGAAAATTTATTTCCGATAAGTGAAATATTTGCTATGATGGTGGTAGATAAAGACAACATGGCACATAACAGATGTATGTGGTTTTAGACTTGCCTGATAATTAGATCAAGCCTGTATCGCGGGGGGATACGGCATGGCCAATATACAAAGTCACCAGACGCTGTGTACCTGTGGGAGTAATAAGCCATATGAGCAGTGCTGCGGTGCCAACAGCGGATGTCTGGTGATTCACTTTCCTCGGGCGAAAAGAAAGAATTATGTTACTCAGTTGGAAACATCGCTATCTGATTTAATTGGCTATGCCCGTCGCTATTTTTACAATTGGGAAGCTGCCGGAAAGGCCCGGTTTACTTCTTATTCCCAATCCCAGGACATACCTGACGGTTTTTTTAATCTGTTTTGGAGTTGGTATGTACTTGATTATCGCTTTCATCGCGATGTGTCCCCGATTATAGAGTTTTATATGGCTGAAAAAGAAGACGACATGGACGAATATCTTCGTCCTATTTTTACTGCCCTTAAAGATTCCTGTCTATCTATTTACCAGGTTCAGTGGATAAAGAATAATGCCGTAGGCATCCGCGATATTTTCTGTCATCGCCAGTATGTGGTGGAACGCGACTTTGGGCCCCATACCCGGTTAGTTGAAGAAGGTATACTGCTCTTGACCAGAATTGTCCAGATTGCCAATACCCCTATGATGCTGGGGCGTCCCTTCCTGGTTTATTCTGAACATAAAAACTATCTCCTGGAAGAGGTCAACTCCTTACGTATATACGAAAGCATTAATGATCCCCGGGTATTCTTGAAAGAATATGCCGAGGTTTTGTGCGGCCTGGTTATTGATCTTACTCAGGGCATAAAGAAATCCCGTATGAAGTCCCGCACCCTGCATTTGAGCGAAGACGATCGCCTGGCGATGCGGGAAAATTTGCTGGCTGGCCGTGAATTCACTCTTTTGGAACGTAATGATCGATGGCTGAAGTTTACCTGGGGTCTCGGCCGGGGATTGCTGCGTCGTCTCTACCTAAGCAGCGCCAGTATTATAATAGCGGCTGAAGACCATAATGATCTGAACTGGGCAACCCAGATGTTAAAGGGAATGTTGGAAAGAGTCAGCCTAAAGGCTCTTTATCGTTGGGTAGAAGGGTATGATTTTGCCAGTGAAGAAGAAGCTGAGGAAATAATTGCGGAGATACTTCATGATAAATACCTGGAAGAATGGCTATCCACTGCTCATCAGGAGTTGGAGGGTATGACTCCTTTACAAGCTCTTGAGGATGTCCGCGGCCGGGTGCTATTGGAGTCCCTGCTGGATGATATGGAAGCGTTGGAATTATTGGCCAAAAGCCGGGGCGAGTATTATTTTCCCACGTCGGCTATCAGGACCAAATTAAACCTGGATAAAAACCGCCTGCAGCAGGAACTTCTGCAACCTGAAGCAGTCGCTATCAAAGTCAGCAAGCATCGCGATCGCCAGGAACTAAGTTCCTTCATTACCGCCTACAACTGGCCCAATGAAGAACTGCGCCAGGTAGCTGCCTCAGCTTTTGATCTATATAGCAGCAGCCGTGACTATGTTACCCTGGCCTGGATACTATACATGTGGAATGAGTTTGCTACTATTTATCAGCCTAAGGTATCCAAGGTGCGGGGCTGGCTGGCTGCTTTGGAACATACCTACCTGCGATTGTCTGACCAACGGGTTAGTTTTGCCCGCACTGCCAAGCGTTTCGGTCTACCCACCGGCCTGATCAGCAAGCATACCCAACTGATAGAACGCCATTTTCAACGCTATCCCTTGGACTTCTCTAAAGAAATAGCAGTCTATCCCTATTGGGAAGAACTGGATGATCGCGAAAAGGTAAGTGCGTATGAGGAAGTTCAACAGCATTTGCAAATGTTTGCTTATGGAATCAAACCAGTATGGAACCGGTGTGAACAGGAGTCCCGCAAGGAATATTTTGAATTGGTTAATACCACAGGCCGCTTTTGGGATGAACCGACCCGCCGGGTCTATGAACAGTTCTTCCGGGCTCACTATTGTATGGATGACGTCAACTGCAACCATACTACCATTGCCAATCTGTTCTGGGAAAACCAGGCTCGGCGCTTTCCGCCTTATTTAAAAACAGCCTCCTTTAATTTGATGATGAGCTATGTAGGAGCTTACCGGGTGTTTCCTCATGGAACCAACTCCCTGGTCTTTGAGGATATATTCAACGGTGAGCGCTGCGAGGTTTACGGCAGGTTTGGGAGTCGGGTTCATGAAAACATTATACCCGGTATGATCAGCATTACCCGGCTGCTCCCGTTGGGTGAGCACTATTGGGTGAGCGACCCGATGTATGTCGTTTTACCCGATCTATGCGAAATATTTAACAAGAATCTGCTCATGTTGATGGAAAAACTTCATCCCTTTGATGAATCAGATATTAGATATCTCAAGGTACGCGGTGAAAAAATTGTTAAGGCTTATATTCTATCTCTGGATGAAATGGAACAGAACACCTTGCGTATGATAAACCAGCCCCTAAAAATTGACTGGCAGACCGCTGGAATCAGCAATCCTCAGCTATGCCGGGTAGTATTAAAACAAAACCGCCGTTTTCGCTTGCTGCATGAGGATCAGAACCGGGCCAGTTTCCTATGGTTAAGCTTTAACCACCAGCATAAATATCAATGGGGATATGTCCTTGTTGAAAATCAGCAGATAATGATTACTACTATCCCCGGAAAGGACCTGGAAAAGTTTATCCGGGATATAAGGAGGACTTTAAAGAGTGCTGATGTAGTGGTTGCCTTTCGCCCGGCAGACCATGGCTCTCTGGTACTTAAGGAAATGGAGTGTCAGATGATAGCTGACCTGGCTCAGTTTTTCAACACTAATCCCGAGCTCTCTTTGGTACTGCTGCGCCAGGATGAGTTGGATGATGCGGAACTGGAATGGAATCAGGGTATATTTATCTTGAAACTGGGTGCCCTATTAATGGAGTATTTGGATCAGCACCGTAATCAGAATTGACAACAAGGTTAACTTTGGCACATATTTTTAGTAGAAGAAGAAAAAGGGTGTTGAATTGGCATATGCTGGTCACCACATTCATTAATAAACGTATACTTATAGGCGTTATGGCAGTTGTGTTCGCTCTAATGCTTATAGGCTGCAGTAACAGTTCAGAAATCCAACCTGCTGAAACAACTGTTACCCAGAAAAAAGAGATTCCCAGCGATGCTGATATTATCGGTGATCTTACTGGGGACAGAGATTCTACTGATTTACGTGATGAAGATATGCTGGAATTAAGGCATTGGAAGTATGCTGTAAAGCCCGTTGACACTAGTCCTTACGGCAGCACAGTAATTTCTTATCAATTGGTCAGTGAAGAAGATATGGACCGGATTATTAACAGGTTAACTGAAGGGGGCTATTTGTCCGGCCAGCCCGGAGATGAATACGAATTTAGCATGGCTTTGCGGGATTTCCAGCATGACCAGGGACTACCTATTACGGGTGAACTTGATTCCGACACCCTAAAAGCCTTACTGAGAGATCAAGACTTATAATATGGCAAAGCTTGGGCAACACTACTTGACGAAAGCTGTTTTATTCATTATTCTATATATCGAAAGAAGTTGTGCGCGGAAGTGGCTCAGTGGTAGAGCATCGCCTTGCCAAGGCGAGGGTCGCGAGTTCGAATCTCGTCTTCCGCTCCATAATGAGATTTATACCTCGGCAATATGCCGAGGTGTTGTGTTTTGGGTAATAATAGGGTACATTTTTAAGAGGATTATTCTGGGTGGCCCTGAAATACCATTAAATTAAGGATTTTAGCCCGATAAGTATTAGATAGGAGGAGCATAAATGGGAGCCGTATTAGAAAAGATAGAAAACAGTGAGGCTTACATAGCCATCGAAGTAGCCCCCGACAAGTTTGAGCAAGGTTTGGATTATGCCTACCGCAAACTGGTAAAACAGGTGAGTATTCCAGGTTTTCGCCGGGGCAAAGTTCCGCGCCCTCTGCTGGAGGCTCATTTTGGTAAAGAGATTCTCTACCAGGATGCTTTGGAATATGTAGTTCCGGCTGCCTATGAGGAAGCATTAACTGAACTCAATATTGAGCCAATTGCTCAGCCGGATTTTGATATTCAGGAAATAGATGACGGCCAACCGGTACAGGTTAAAGTGCGCGTAGCGGTTAAACCAGACATTGAACTGGGCCAAATCGAAGGGCTGGAAGTTCGTGTTCCACGCATGCAGGTAACCGATACAGATGTGGACCATCGTCTGGAAGACATACGCTCCCGATATGCTCAACTGGTAGAAAAGACCGATGAACCCGCAGAAAAAGGTGATGTACTTACCATAGACTTTGTCGGTTATATTGATGGTGAGGCATTCGAAGGCGGCAGCGGGCAAGATTACTCCTTGGAAATAGGATCCAATACCTTTATTCCTGGGTTTGAGGATCAGCTGATAGGAGTAAAGGCCGGCGAGGAAAAAGAAGTCAAGGTTACTTTCCCGGAGGAATATCATAACGAAGACTTGGCTGGCAAGGAAGCATTGTTCAAAGTGACAGTTAAGGGCATTGAAACGCGTAAACTTAGAGAGCTGGACGATGAATTTGCTCAGGAAGTCAGCCAGTTTGATACTCTTGCTGAGTTCCGTGAAGATATACGCAGCAACCTAGTTCTGGTGATGGAAACCCGTAAGAAGGAATTGATCAAGCAGGAAGTCCTGGACAAAGCTATTAAAGCCACTGAGATTCCTTTGGCTGAATCGGTAGTACGCGCTCAAATCGAGCATATGCTGCAACAGTTTGCTCAGCGCTTGGCTTCTCAGGGATTGACTCTGGAGCAGTATTACCAGTTTACCGCCAGCAACCGGGAAGAATTAGAAAACGACTTGCGCCCGGAAGCGGAAAGAACTGTTAAAGTGAATTTCCTTTTGGAAAAGTTGGTTGAAGAAAAAGGTATTGAAGTTACAGATGAAGAAATGAATAAGCAAATTGAAGAAGCAGCCAAGAGCATGGGGGTTGATCCTGAACAGGCCAAGCAGAACCTGGCGGGTATCATGGACAGCCTGGAATATAGTGTGAAAATGGATAAAGCAGTACAATACTTAATAGACCATGCCAAAATAGAGGAATATGATACCTCAGAAATCAACAAGGCTGAAGCTGAAGCAGAAGCAGATGCTGAAGCTGAAACCACAGGTGACGAGTAAGTCACATTAGAATACGATATAGTAATCAAGAATAGCTTTTTAATAAGGGGTGAAAAATATGTCCTATTTAGTACCAATTGTTGTAGAACAGACTAACCGGGGAGAACGTTCCTATGATATATATTCACGTTTGCTTAAAGATCGCATCATTTTTCTAGGCAGTGCTATTGATGACAACGTGGCTAATCTGATAATTGCCCAACTACTATTTTTGGAAGCCGAAGATCCGGATAAAGACATCAATCTTTATATAAATAGCCCCGGGGGATCTATAAGTGCTGGCCTGGCTATTTATGACACCATGCAGCATATCCGGGCTGATGTATCGACTATCTGTGTTGGCCTGGCAGCCAGTATGGGAGCATTCCTCCTAGCTGCTGGACAGAAAGGGAAGCGCTTTGCTTTGCCCAATGCTGAAATCATGATCCACCAGCCTTTGGGCGGCACCCAGGGGCAGGCCGTAGACATAGAGATTCATGCTCGCCGGATTATGGCCATGAAAGAAAATTTAGACAGAATTTTGGCGGAGCGCACCGGGCAACCCTTGGAGAAGATCAAGAAAGATACAGATAGGGATTATTTTATGACTGCATTGGAAGCTAAAGAATATGGTATTATTGATGAGGTAATGACCCAGCCCAAGAAGTCAACCAGCAAGAAGTAGCTTTCAGGTCAAAAGAGGTGAACGAATGCATAAATATGGGGACGAAAAAGGACAACTGAAGTGTTCCTTCTGCGGTAAAACTCAAGACCAGGTTAAAAAGCTGGTAGCTGGACCGGGTGTTTATATTTGTGATGAGTGCATTGAGCTGTGCAATGAAATAATTGAAGAAGAACTGGCCGATGATCTGGGGTTTGAACTGGGAGACATTCCTAAACCCCAAGAGATTCGCGAAATACTGGATGAATACGTAATTAGCCAGGACCGGGCCAAAAAGGCACTGGCGGTTGCTGTATATAATCATTACAAGCGTATCAACCTGGGCACGAAATTGGATGATGTGGAACTGCAAAAGAGCAATATTATGATGTTGGGGCCTACCGGCAGTGGTAAAACCTTGCTGGCCCAAACCCTGGCCCGGATATTAAATGTTCCTTTTGCTATTGCAGATGCCACGTCATTGACTGAGGCTGGCTATGTGGGTGAAGACGTAGAAAACATCCTGCTGAAGTTAATTCAGGCTGCAGATTACGATATCGAAAAGGCCGAAAAGGGTATAGTCTATATTGACGAGATCGATAAAATAGCCCGCAAGACAGATAATCCCAGCATAACCAGGGATGTTTCCGGTGAAGGGGTGCAGCAGGCTCTGTTGAAGATCCTGGAGGGAACTGTAGCCAGTGTACCGCCTCAGGGTGGACGCAAGCACCCGCATCAGGAGTTTATCCAAATAGATACCAGCAATATTCTGTTTATATGCGGCGGGGCCTTTGAAGGTATTGACAAGATTATTCAAAACCGCGTCAATCAAAAAGTGATGGGCTTTGGAGCTGATATCAAGACCAAGAGCGAAAAGAGCATTGGTGAAATTTTGAATATGATACTGCCTCAGGATTTGCTGCGTTATGGACTCATTCCTGAGTTTGTGGGCCGGGTGCCCATCATAGTTACTCTGGATGCGTTAGACATTGATGCGCTAGTGAGTATACTGACAGAACCTAAGAACGCTCTGGTCAAACAGTATAAAAAACTATTTGAACTGGATGGAGTAGATTTAGAATTTACCGACGATGCTCTCCAGGCGGTAGCTGAGGAAGCCATGCGCCGCAATACGGGAGCCCGGGGCTTAAGAGCTATAATTGAGGATATTATGCTGGATGTCATGTACGAAGTTCCTTCTCGCATGGATGTAACCAAAGTTGTGATTACTAAAGATGTTATTCTCAAGAAGGAAAAACCGCTGTTGGTAACGGTAGATGCCAAACGCCGGGTCAATTAGGCAACATCACAAATGCATACTAAACAGGAAAAAGGTAGCGGAAGCTACCTTTTTTTACTGCTTGTAAACTTTCATTCTATGCAGATGCCGCGGGAATAATAGGTGCAGTATGATAGAAAGGAAAAGTTGCGGTTATGAATGATTTATTCCTGCAGTATGGCGGCATTCTCTATATTGTTCAGTTCATTTTTGCCGTTATCATCGGCTTATACTTCTGGAATCTGCTTAAAGGCCAGCAGAGCAAAAAAAACGTAATGTTTAGGGAGTCGGAAAAGGAAACCTTTAAACTCAAACAAATGCGCAATATAAAACTCAGCGAGCCTTTGTCCAGTCTGACCCGGCCCACCAGTCTCAAGGATGTGGTAGGGCAGAGTGAAGGGATTGACATGCTGCGTTCGGCCTTGTGCGGTGTTAATCCCCAGCATGTTATTATTTATGGTCCGCCGGGAGTGGGAAAAACGGCGGCGGCTCGTCTGGTGTTGGAAGAAGCCAAGGCCAATCCTTGGTCACCATTCACAGCGGATTCCAAATTCGTAGAAGTTGATGCTACCATAATGCGCTTTGATGAACGCAACATTGCCGACCCGCTGATCGGATCAGTGCATGATCCTATTTACCAGGGTGCTGGAGCCATGGGTTCAGCCGGAATTCCCCAGCCCAAACCGGGCGCTTGTACCAAAGCTCATGGCGGAATACTGTTTATCGATGAGATTGGTGAACTGCATCCCATGCAAATGAATAAATTGTTGAAGGTGTTAGAAGATCGCAAAGTGCTCTTGGAAAGTGCTTATTATAACGAAAATGACCGCAATATCCCCGCTCATATTCATGATATTTTCTTAAATGGGCTTCCCGCTGATTTCCGGCTGGTGGGGGCCACCACCCGAAACCCGGAAGAATTGCCTCCGGCGCTGAGGTCCCGCTGCCTGGAGATATTCTTCAAGCCGCTGGAAAAGGAAGATATCCAGCGTATAGTCCTTAATGCCCTGGAGCGGCTGCATTTTGAAATTGAAGATGACGCTCTGGCGGAAATAACCCGGTTTGCCTCCAATGGCCGGGAAGCGGTTAATATGGTGCAGCTTGCTGCTGGGATAGCACAGATGGATATGCAATCACGGATTACCAGGGCAATAGTGGAGAAAGTCCTGAATAATGGCCGTTTCTCTCCCCGCCCGGACATAAAACCCAAAGAACGGCCTACGGTGGGAGTGGTTTACGGATTAGCGGTTTATGGAGCAACGGCTGGTACTATTATTGAAGTAGAAGCTACCAGTATTCCCACGGCTGCAGGAAAGGGAACCTGGACCGTAACTGGAGTCATCGAAGAAGAACAGGTAGGTGGAGCAGGTCACAGCTATACCCGGAAAAGTATGGCCAAAGGTGCAGTAGAAAACGTGCTGACGGTGCTGCGCTCTTGCTATGGAATTAATACTCGCAACTATGACATTCATTTAAACTTCCCCGGCGGAATTCCTGTAGATGGGCCATCAGCAGGAATCAGCATGGCGACTGCCGTATACTCGTCCATTACCAATCAACCGGTGGATAATCTCCTGGCCATGACCGGGGAACTGTCAGTTCAGGGTATGGTTCGGCCGGTTGGAGGTATCTTAAGCAAAATTGACGCTGCCCGGCGAGCTGGTATCAAGCGTATTATTATTCCCGCCGATAATTGGATGGCCACCCTGGATAGCATAGACGATGTAGAAATTATAGCTGTGAGAAGCCTGGACGAAGTATTAAACCGGGCCTTGGTGGGTGAGGTGAAGAAGAAAACTGCCCATAACGGAAGATACCCGTGGCATGGGCCTAAGCACATGGGAGGCCTTATTGCGCCGGATAACGACATATAGTAGAATGGATTTGCTTGGAGGTGTTAGAAAAATGGAGAACCAGACCACCTACCGCGAGATTCCTATGCTGCCTCTTCGTGGGGTACTTGTTTTTCCGTACATGGTTATTCATCTGGATGTAGGAAGGAAAAAGTCTATTAATGCCATTGAAGAGGCCATGATGAATACAAAAGAGATATTTCTGGCCACTCAGAAAGAAGCTCAGACTGATGAACCGGAAGTAGATGATATATATACGGCCGGTACGGTAGCCGAGATACGCCAGATTTTAAAAATGCCCGGAGGTACTATGCGGGTACTGGTAGAAGGTTTGTACCGGGCGGAGATAAAGCAGTTTATATTTACCGATCCTCATATGCAGGTTCAGATCGAAGAATTTAAGGAAGACAAGGTGCAAAAAACCCCGGAACTGGATGCTCTCATGCGGGCATTGATTTCCGAGTTTGAACAGTATGTACGGCTGAGTAAGAAAATACCTCCGGAAACGGTAGTTTCCGTGGTGGCTATAGAAGAACCCGGTCGTTTGGCAGATGTTATCGCTTCCCATCTTTCCCTGCGTATTCAGGAAAAGCAAAGAGTTTTGGAAGCCAGGAACATAGCCGAACGCCTGGATATTTTATGCGAGTTGCTGGCCAAGGAAATGGAAGTCCTGGAACTGGAACGCAAGATAAATATCCGGGTACGCAAGCAAATGGAGAAAACCCAGAAGGAATACTACTTGCGTGAGCAGATGAAAGCCATTCAAAAGGAATTAGGAGACAAAGACGAGCGGGTGGCCGAAGTTGAGGAATTAAAAGAACGCATAAATAATGCCAAACTTCCTAAGGAAGCTTATGAAAAGGCTTATAAAGAATTAGAACGTTTGGAGAAAATGCCGCCCATGGTAGCTGAAGCGGTGGTAGTCCGCAACTACCTGGATTGGCTTTTGGCCTTGCCCTGGTCAGTAGAGACCAAAGATCGTCTGGATTTAAAAATGGCAGAAAAGATTCTTGACGAGGATCATTATGGACTGGAAAAACCCAAAGAGCGTATTCTAGAATACCTGGCTATCCGCAAACTGGCTAAAAAGATGAAAGGACCCATTCTGTGCCTGGTAGGGCCTCCCGGGGTGGGCAAAACTTCTTTGGGCAAGTCAGTGGCCCGCTCGCTGAATCGCAAATTTGTGCGCATGTCACTGGGGGGAATCCGTGATGAAGCAGAAATCAGAGGACACCGGCGTACTTATGTAGGTTCTATGCCAGGCCGTGTATTACAGTGCATAAAACAGGCCGGTTCACGAAATCCGGTATTCTTATTGGATGAAATAGATAAAATGACCATGGATTTTCGCGGAGATCCTGCTTCAGCATTGTTGGAGGTTTTGGATCCGGAACAGAATTCCACTTTTAGCGATCATTATTTGGAAACGGCTTTCGATCTTTCCAAGGTAATGTTCATAACTACAGCTAATTCTACTCATACCATACCCAAACCTCTCCTGGACCGTATGGAGGTAATCGAAATCAGCGGTTACACCGAGGAAGATAAGGTACACATAGCCATGGATCACTTGATTCCCAAGCAGATCAAGGAACACGGGTTACGTGAACACCATATCACCTTTTCCGAGGGAGCTGTCCGCAAAATTATCCGTGAGTACACCCGGGAAGCCGGGGTAAGAAGTTTGGAAAGAGAGATTGCCTCTGTGTGCCGCAAAGTTGCCCGCCAGGTGGTAGATGATCCCCGCACTATGGTGAGTGTTAATGCGGGCAACCTGGGCAAGTACCTGGGCATACCCCGTTATCGTTTTGGAGTAGCGGAAAAAGAACACCAGGTAGGTGTGGCTACCGGATTGGCATGGACTGAAGTAGGGGGAGATATTCTTTCCATAGAAGTGGCCCTGCTGAAAGGTAAAGGTAATTTGACTTTAACCGGTAAGCTGGGTGATGTTATGAAAGAATCGGCCCAGGCCGCCCTGACCTATGTACGTTCCCGGGCTGATGAACTGGGCATACCTGAGGACATCCGTGAAAATTATGATATCCATTTACATGTGCCGGAAGGCGCTATCCCCAAAGATGGCCCGTCCGCCGGGATTACGATAGCCACCGCCTTAGCTTCGGCTATGTCGGGAAAACTGGTCCGCAAGGATGTAGCCATGACCGGCGAGATAACGTTGCGTGGTCGGGTCCTGCCCATTGGCGGCTTGAAGGAAAAGGTTCTGGCTGCTCACCGGGCTGGTATCGATACAGTAATCATGCCTATTGACAACCAGAAGGATCTGGTAGATATACCAGCCAATGTCCGGCGTAAAATAAAATTTATCCCGGTTGCGCATATGGATGAGGTGCTGAAAGAAACCCTGATCAGCCAATAAGGCAGCTAATGCGGATGAGGAGATGAAGTACTTGGACTGGATTGATCTGCGCAGTGATACGGTTACCCAGCCTACTGACGAAATGCGTGAAGCTATGCGAGCGGCAGCGGTAGGTGATGATGTATATGGCGAGGATCCCACCATCCAGGAGTTGGAGAAAGCAGCCGCAGATTTATTAGGAAAAGAAGCTGCTCTATTTGTGCCCAGCGGTACTTTTGGCAACCAGTTAGCCCTGTTTACCCACTGCCCGCGGGGCAGTGAAGTTATTTTGGGTGAAGACTGTCACATTGTCCAGCATGAAGCAGGGGCTGCCTCAGTAATTGCCGGTGTTCAGCTAAGAACCATACCCAGCAATAAAGGAGTATTGGAAGCTGAGAGTATAGCCGAGCGTATTCGCCCGGTGGGTGACATTCATTATCCGGAGACAAGCCTTATCTGTCTGGAAAATGCCCATTCCAATGGCCGGGTTGTACCCCTGGAAGAGATGAAGAAGGTATACGAACTGGCTCAGCTGCATCGTATACCGGTTCATCTGGACGGGGCCCGCATTTTTAATGCTGCAGCTTATTTGGGAGTAGAAGCCCGGGAAATAGCGGCTTATGCAGATTCGGTTATGATAGCCCTGTCCAAGGGACTCTGCGCCCCTGTTGGGTCACTGGTATTAGGGAAGGCCGACTGGATAAATGCTGCTCGAAAAAAACGCAAGCTTATGGGCGGGGGATTAAGACAGGCCGGCTTTTTAGCAGCCGCCGGACTGATTGCCCTGCAGACCATGCGCCTGAGACTGCCCGAAGATCATGAAAATGCCCTGCTGTTGGCGGATGAACTGGCTGAAATACCCGGCGTAGAGGTCAAAAGAGATGATGTACATATTAATATGGTGTTTTTCAGTCTGGATAGAGAGGGAGACCCTCTCAGCAAGCCCCTGCTGGACAGGGGAATAAAGATCAATGCTCCTGAGCAGGGAATGTACCGAATGGTGACCCATTACTGGATAAGCCGCGAGGATATACTGAAAACCGCTGCTGCGGTAAGCGAGATATTAGCTTAGTATTTGCTTTGAAAATACTCCTCCTCTATGTCGATTTATGCTAACCACGGCTTGGCAGGGGTGTGAGCCGGGTACAGAGTATTAACCGGCTCGCTCCAAGACTCCTCGCCTGCAACACATCGGCTTACAATTATATGAACTACTTTATTGTCATCGCGAGGCACGAAGTGCCGTGGCGATCTCCTTAAACATAATCTGCCGTCCTCGTTTGAGATTGCTTCGTCGCTATGCTCCTCGCAGTGACATTATAGCCGTCTTTTTTATATGCTAAAGTTATTTTCACAGCCAATTGTCACCAGTAGAATAGGTCACGATGAATGAAAACATCGCTGCACGGCTTAACCTGGAGTATTAGCCGGGCGAGTGACTTACGACGAGCCGTTGCAATACACGTCAAAACTGAGGGCTGCGAAACAGAGCGAGAAACAGGATGTTTCGAGCAGCGAGGACTGAGTGCATGGAGGCCGAATTCCGAGCGGTCCGCTTCGCACCTGGCGAAGATTCCTTGGGGGTAAGTATGAAGATAAAACAAGCTGAATTTGTAGGTGTTTTTGTGGATATGGACCAGCTTCCTGCTGATCAGCTGCCGGAAGTAGCGATTGTGGGGCGCTCCAATGTAGGCAAATCCTCCCTAATCAACCGTTTAGCCAACCGCAAAAACCTGGCCAAGTCCAGTTCAACTCCTGGTAAAACCCGAACCATCAATTACTATCGTTTTAATCAATCCTGGTACCTGGTGGATTTACCCGGCTATGGTTTCGCCAAAGTATCCCAAAGTGAAAGAGCCCGCTGGGGAAAAATGATAGAAAAATATTTGACCAGCCGGAGTTCACTGCGGGGCGTAATCCTGCTGGTAGATATTCGCCACTCTCCTTCCAAAGAGGACCGGCTCATGAAAGATTGGCTGGAACATCACCAGATTCCCTATATGGTTGTGGCTACCAAGTCCGACAAGCTGTCTCGCTCGGCCCGGCTAAAAAACCTGGCCATGATTCGCAAAGAGCTGCAGCTTCCCATTGAGCAGCAGCCCCTGGGTATCTCTTCGGCCAGCGGTGAGGGAATGGAAGAACTTCTGCAGTCCCTGGAAGAAATTACGGATTCCCTACCGATTCCACCCGAGCTTTCATAAAATTGATAAACTCTTGCTGATCTTGGGATTGAACCGAAGCTGAGAATTCACCGAGCATATCAAGCAAACGCTCCCGGCCTTCTTTTTCCTCCAGCAGCTGGCGGGGAGTTTTTCCCTCTAATTCGCGATGGGCAGTATCCAGCCAGATTTCCGCCTGCTGGTCCTTCATAATGGCCAGCCAAATGGATGCTTTATCCGCCGGCGGAAAAGAACGCTGCATGGTACTGTGAACCAGGTCCATTTTTACCTGGGGCAGCAAAGCTGTCATCTGTTCCTGCAGAAAGGCTACATCATCCAGTACGTCGGCTGCAGCAGCGACAAAATCAGGGCCCACCGCTATTCTTACATATCCGTAATGCTCCCGGCGCGGCACGAACCAGGCAATATCCTCAGTACAATGGGCCAATTCAAACTGCTCCAGCTGGGCTAACCGGTTTTGCACATCCCGGGCGGTGCCTTCATCCACCCCGGCGCTGCGCATATCGCGCAGACTGAACAGTTTTTTCTTATGGGCATGATCGAACAGACCATAGTTAACTTCGGCGGGCAGTCCTGCCGGGTAAAGCCCTAACTGCTGGCAGTATTCATAATGAGCTTTCAAGAATTCTGCTTGCTGGCCATCATTATCTTCACTTAATAAAACCATTCCCGAAAACAGGTATCCCTGTTCTATCCTGACCAATCGCCCCAGGATAAGAACCGGGTGATCTGCAGACCCCTGCCAGGGTTCTTTTAATAACACTTCCTGGTTCTCGCCGGTGAACAGGTCGCGAACCTGCAGCATCATGTCCTGGGATTCCACAACTTGATATATGGAAAGCGAAGAATCACACAGGTTTTGCAGGCACTCCCGCAGTGGCCCTTCCATAAAGGCAGTGTTTTCCTGCAGGTATAGTTCGGCGTAAGAAGGGTTATCAGGAGAAACCCGGTCAAACCAAAGCCAGTCAGAGTACAGTGATTCATGTTCTGGAGGCAGGGTGTGATTGACCGTATAATACAGGAAAGACTGCAGGTTGTCGCGGCGCAGCCTTTTCATAGAACTGGCAAAATAACGGTCCAATTTCAGCTTAACTTCTGTTAGGAGTTCATTGTATCTTGCAAAGGGATCTAAAGAAGCGTTGCGAATGTCCCCTACTAACCCGCAGCATTTCTTATATTTTTTACCGCTGCCGCAGGGACAGGGGTCATTGCGCCCGACTTTCCAACTCATGTTTACCCTCCTTGACTATTCACATAGTAACTGGCTGCTGCTCAGAGAAGAATCGTTTACGGTACCAGAAGGGAAGATCCTCCAACCGCGCCTCCCTAAAGATGCCGCTCTTATTTTGGACTTTTCAGCGGTATATTGTATTTAGCGGCTTTGCGGACAATGGTGGGCTGGCTCACCCCCAATTCCTGTGCTGCTCTGCGGGTGGTCCCCAGGGTTTCCAGAGAATTCTGGATCAGGTATTTTTCCAGCTGTTCTACTGCGTCTTGCAGCTTAAAACCGATAAAATGTTCATAATTAATGGCTTCATAATCGGTGCGGTCAAAATCATGCAGATTGATATGCCGGATCACATTTCCCGGTGAGGTGACCAGTACTCTCTCAATTAAGTTCTCCAGTTCCCGGATGTTGCCAGGCCAGTCGTAATTCATCAAAACCTTTATTTGCCGCTCATCAATACGTTTCTTAAAATTATACTTGGCGTTGAATTTCTTGACAAAATGATCTACCAGGAAAGGAATTTCCACCTTGCGATCCCTCAGGGGCGGGACTGTGACCGGAATAACATTCAGCCGAAAATACAGATCCCGGCGAAATTCTTTGTTCCGCACCATTTCCTGCAGGTTGCGATTGGTGGCAGCAATCAAGCGGACATCTATTTTGATGGGCTTGGTACCCCCCACCCGGGTAATCTCTTTGTCCTGAATGGCCCGGAGCAATTTGGCTTGAGTACTTAAGGGCATTTCCCCAATTTCGTCCAGCAGCAGGGTGCCGCCGTTTGCTGCTTCAAACAACCCTGGTTTACCTTCTTTGCTGGCACCGGTGAAGGCACCCGGTTCGTAGCCGAAAAGCTCTGATTCAAACAGGTTTTCCGGAATAGCCGCACAGTTTACTTTAATCATTGGTTTGTCCCTGCGCTTGCTGTTCGAGTGAATTATTTGGGCAGCGAATTCTTTGCCCACACCCGATTCACCCTTGATCAACACCGTGGCATCAACCTGTCCCAATCTTACACAGAGATCAGCCAGATCCCTGGATTCTTTCGAACGAATGACATACTGATCGGCCAGGTTATAGCGATTCAGCTCTTCCTGGTAGTGATGGCTCAGGGTCTGAGCTTGGGCCAGTTGTCGTCTTAGGTCATTGAGCTCTGATATGTCGCGCACATTGATGACAATTCTGAACAAATTGTCTTGTTCATCAAAAACGGGGTTGGCTGTAATAATAACGGTGTTGCCTGGTTTTGATTCCTGGGAGAAGGTCACGGGTTCACGTTTTTCCAGCACCAGTTGCAGGACATCCTGACTGTACACTCCTGCTTCTACCAATTCTGCTATGGTTTTTCCCATCAAGTCGGAGAACGGTATCGAGGTGATACGCTCAAAAGCTTTATTGATCCGCAGGGTTTTTCCGTGATTATCAGTTATGTGAAAACCGTCGAAGGAGGAATCTATGATGACAGAAAGCTCTTCTTTCATCTGCTTGGTGTAGCTGAGTTCTTCCGAAATCATCTCAAGCTCGGAAATATCCTGGATAACCTCTACTGCTCCAATAATTTGTTTATTGCCCACCACCGGGGTGAGGTTGGAAATAAATCCTTTCTTGTTGTAAACCACCTTTTGTCCTAAACGATTTTGTCCACTGGCTAAAATCTCCGGCAATTTGCTTTGGGGTAAAACCTGACTGATCTTCTTACCTGCCACATCTTCCCTTTTGATACCCAGAATGCTTTCAGCAGCCTGGTTGACCAGGCTTATTTCTCCTGCCTCATTTACAGTTAAGATGCCATTATGTGTTGAATTGATTACCGCGTTTAGTTCCATATGCAGCGTGATTAGAGAACTGAAATAAGCTCTGATGGTGTCTGACAGGGTTACCATCCCGACAACTTTTTTATTGCTCAAAACGGGCAGGTTGCCGACATTGATAGTAATCAAATTTGACACATCTTCTTCAGGATCAATGGATTCTACTCCGCTGATCATAATTTGGCTAATCGGCTGCTGGAGGTCGGTACCGTTTAATATCTCACGCAAAACCAGAGTTTTGGTAACCAATCCCTCGAGATTACCTGCTTCATCCACAATAGGGACCGCGTCAATGCTATCGCTGACCATAATCTCCACAGCCGACTTTATGCTGTCTTTGGCTGTCAGCAGTTCCGGGTAGCAGCGCATGAAATCTTTTACTTTCAGGGAAGATTTGATCTTCAGGTCCCTTCCCAGATGAGACAGGTATTCAGCAACAGTAAGCCACTTATCCAACTCCAAATCCATATTTAGACCCCCCCGAAAAAATGCCGTTAAGCATTGGTCCTAATCCATATGATACCAAAATGTATCAAAAGTGGATACCGGAACTAAGATAATATGTTGCTTATCAATAACCGTAAAAAGAAAGGAGCCTGGTATAAGGAGCATCATTTCCGACCAGTGATGCACACCTGTATCAAATAATTTCAATAACCCAGAAAATGGGATATTTTGTTTCTCTTAAGAACTGTTGCCTTTATAGCTTTTATTAAATCATTTATGATGCATTAATGTATCAAATTAAAAATAAAATTTGGGATACGCAGTTAAAATCTTCCTGGTTTAAAGCCTCCAAAAATCCCGATTTTTAGGCCGATGCTATTTGGCATGAATTTTGCGTAAACAGGATTGATAGTAACAAATGTTAACGCGACCAGAGAGTATTTATCAAGGAGGGTGTTTTATGGCTGCAAAACCGTGGTTAAAAGCCTTTGAGGAAGAAGTTGCCCGGCTGAGGCCTCTATGGGAAGCAAATTACGACGACCATATAGAGTTATCACCCCAATACCCTACTGAGCCCCCGAAATGGTGGTTTAATAAGTGGGCAGCAGAGTATCCTGATAAACCTTATGTGATGCAGGGTGAAACGGTGATAACCTATGGAGTAGCCAATGATATAGCCCGCCGTCTTGCCAATGCTCTCACTAGTCTGGGGGTAAAAAAGGGTGACCGGGTAGCTATCATATCCCCGAACCTTCCCCAATACGTATTATCAATTCAAGCCCTACTTAAAATCGGTGCCATTGAGGTACCCACCAATCCGCTTTATACAGTTCGGGAGATATCAGTACAGATCAAGGATAGCGGTGCTGAAACGGTAATTGTCATGGCCATGTTCGCCGAAAAAGCTATCCAAGTCATGAAAGAACCGGATTCGCCGGTGAAACGGGTCATTGTCTGTCAAGTACCCACCATGCCTATTGAAGTAGAGAAAGGCAGTTCCATATATGATTTTAATGAAATAATAGCAGCAGCTGACAACACTGAGCCGGAAGTGGAACTGACCCCGGATGACATTGTCCGCTTGCAGTACACTGGAGGGACCACCGGTGTTCCCAAAGGTTGTATCCTAACCAATCATAATGTGATATCCAAAGCAGTTCGCATAGGACAGTGGGTCACCAATAATTACACTACTATGGAAGCCGGAGATATAAGGGCCTTGTCCATCATTCCCATAAGTCATATTTTTGGTTATATGGCTGCTGTAGGATTCAATTTCATCTGCGGCGGTAGTTTGGTTACTGTTCCGGTGCCTGACCCGGATGCCATAATGGATGCTATTGAAAAATACCAGCCGGCTACTCTGCCGGCCGTTCCCGCCTTGCTCATCATGCTGCTCAACCACCCCCGTTTTCCGAACACGGATTTTTCCTGCTTTAGAGGCGGGGTATTCAGCGGCGGGTCGCCTTTGCCGGAAGAAATTCTGCGTAGATTTGAAGAAATAGGTAAATGCCGTATTGTGGAAGGATATGGTATGTCGGAAAGCTGTCAGCAGATAACTTCCAATTCTGGCCATCATACCCGCAAAATTGGTAGTGTGGGAGTGCCCTGGGTAGACACCGATGTATTAATTGTTGACAGTGAGAATGGGGTGGATATAATGCCCATCGGTGAACCTGGAGAAATCATCTTCCGCGGACCCCAGATGATGCGTGGATATTGGAATAACCCGGAGGAAACTGCTATGGCCCTGAGAGATGGATGGCTTTATACCGGGGATATCGGCTATATGGACGAAGACGGATTCTTTTATATTGTGGATCGCAAGAAAGACATTATAATCAGCAGCGGTTACAATGTCTACCCCCGGGAAATTGACGAAGTATGCTACGCAATGCCGGAAGTTCAGGATGCCTGTACTATTGGTGTTCCTCATCCCAAGCGGGGGGAAGTGGCCAAGACATTTATTGTTCTAAAACCAGGGGCCAAACTTACGAAAGAAGAAGTTATTGCCCGTTGCCGGGAAAAATTAGCTCCTTATAAAGTGCCAACTGAAATTGAATTCATAGATGATTTGCCTCGTACACCGGTTGGCAAACCTGATCGTAAAAGCTTGAAAGCCATGTTCGCCGGGCAGCAGAGTTGAGCCTAGAGAGATATTCTACAGGAGGGTACTTAATTAATGTCATATGACTATATTTCCCTTAATACTCGTGAGAAGATAGCGATTATATCGCTGCAGAGGCCGGAAGCGTTGAATGCCCTAAATCACCAGATGATAAAAGAACTGGAGCAGGCATTTATAGAACTGGAAGCAGATGAAAGTGTCAGGGTGGTTATAATCACCGGAGAAAAAAACTTTGCAGCCGGTGCGGATATCAATGACATGCTGGAATTCAATCCGGAACAAGCCCGGACCTTTTCCTTCCGTCATTGTTTTGCGCGGATCGAGGCTTTTCCCAAGCCAGTAGTGGCAGCCATCTCCGGTTTTGCTCTGGGTGGAGGAATGGAACTGGCCCTGGTATGTGATTGGCGGATTGCCGATAAAACTGCTCGTTTAGGCCTGCCGGAAATCAATCTGGGGATTTTCCCCGGAGCAGGAGGAACCCTGCGTTTGCCACGGCTGATAGGAGCGGCCCGGGCCAAGGAAATGATTTTCAGCGGGAGGCCCATTAATGCTGAAAAGGCATTAGAGTACGGGTTAATCAATCAACTGGCTGATGATGCCTTAGCAGAAGCAATCCAAACCGCGGAAATGCTGGCCAGCAAGCCGCCTATAGCTTTGAAACTTGCCAAGCAGTGTATCAACCAGGCCTTTGATGTTGACGGCATAAAAGCAATCGAGTTTGAATCGATTGCCTGGGCCAGCTGTTTTGCCACCCAGGATCAACGTGAGGGAATGAAGGCTTTTATGGAAAAGAGAAAGCCTGAATTTACAGGAGTTTAACAAGGAGAGGAGCAGGAAATATGCAAGAAGTTGTTATAGTAGCGGCTGCCCGGACAGCAGTTGGGGATTTTCAGGGCTCGCTGGCCAGCCTCAAAGGCCATGAACTGGGCGCATTAGCTCTGAAGGGAACTATCGAAAAGTTCGGCATCGACCCAAACCAGATTGAAGAGGTCATCGGCGGCCAATGCAACCAATATGGCTCACCCGGTAACTCGGCGCGTTGGGTCACATTAAAAGCCGGCCTCCCGGTTGAAACCGTTTCTACTACGGTTCACCAGCAGTGCCCTTCTTCCATGCGGGCGGCTGATATTCTGGCCCAGGAAATTATGGTAGGCAGGATTGAAGCAGCAGCTGCGGTAGGATATGAAAGCATGAGCAATGCTCCCTACCTGCTGTTTGGCGCCCGGAAAGGTTACCGTCTCAATGATGGTGAAGTCGTTCAGGACAGCCTGATGTTGGGAGGGCTGATCTGTGCCTTTGAAGGCTATCATATGGGAGTCACGGCCGAAAATATTGCCGAACTGTACAATATAACCCGTGAACAGCAGGATGAATATGCTTTGCTCAGTCACCAGCGCGCCTGCCAGGCTATGGCCGACGGACTATTTACGAATGAAATAATCCCCGTAGAAATTAAAACCAGGAAAGGGACTCAGATAGTTGATACTGATGAACACCCTAATCCCGAGGCCAGCATGGAAATGGCTGCCAAGCTCAAACCGGTCTTCAAGAAAGACGGTACGGTGACAGCATTCAATGCTTCCAGCCTCAACGATGGCGCAGCTGCTCTGATCCTGATGTCGGCAGATAAAGCTAAAAAGTTGGGCTTAAAACCACTGGCCCGGGTAGTTGCTTCTGCATCTGCGGCAGTGGAGCCCAGGATTATGGGGATGGGCCCGGTGCCAGCTACCCTGAAGGCTTTGAAATATGCCGGAATGACTTTGAATGATATTGATTACTGGGAACTCAATGAAGCTTTTGCAGCCCAGGCTTTAGCTTGTATGCAGGAGCTGAATATTCCTGTGGAGCGCTGCAATGCGGTCGGATCGGGAATTTCTTTAGGCCATCCGGTGGGTATGACCGGCGCCCGCATTATTCTGGCAGCTATCAATGAACTTAAAAGACGGGGCGGGCGTTTTGCCTGCTCAACCATGTGCGCCAGCGGCGGGCCGGCTTGCGCCTTTATCATTGAAAACATAAACTAATCACCGAGGTCTTGGGGGGGTATAAAAAACATGGCAAGCAGTTTTGTTTATTCAAATCGTGACTTGAAGTTCATCATCGGAGAATGGCTGGATACTAATACAATCTTTAGTTTTGATAAATTTCGAGATTACTACAGTCATGACGATATTGATATCGTATTGGATCAGGCCTTGAAAATTGTTGCAGAACAAGTGGCTCCGACCAATAAAGATGGAGACACCATCCAGGCTCGTTTTGATAATGGAGCGGTAACCGTACCGCCTTCTTTTCATCCCGTTTACCGGTTTTTAAACCAGGAAGGCTGGGGAATATCAAATTTGCTGGAGGACGGTGAGGGCGCCTTGCCGCAGGTTCTGTACTCCGGCATCATCGAAATGATTACGGCAGGAAATCCGGCCTTTATTCCTTATCTAAACCTGTCCGGGGGCGTTCTGGACCTAATCCAGTCTTTCGGCAGGGAGTGGGACAAAGAAACCTTTTTGCCCCGGTTGTGTTCAGGTGAATGGAGCGGAACCATGTGCTTGACCGAAGCCGGCGGGGGGTCTGATGTAGGCGATATCCTGACCCGGGCTTATCCCACCGGCGAACCGGGTATTTACAAAATCAAAGGGTCAAAAATATTTATCACTGCGGGAGATCATGATATCTGTTCCAATATTATTCACATGGTTTTGGCACGAATAGAAGGGGCAGTGCCAGGCACCAAGGGACTGTCGCTGTTTATCGTGCCTAAGATATGGGTGAATCCTGACGGCAGTCTGGGAGAAAACAATGATGTGATCACCGTAGGAATCGAACATAAAATGGGCATCAAAGGCTCTGCAACCGCTGCCCTCAACTTTGGCGAGTATGACAACTGCCGGGGGATACTGGTGGGAAATCCGCCTGTAGACGGAAAGGGCGAAGGGATAGCGCAGATGTTCCAGATGATGAATGGAGCCCGTATGGACACTGGCATGGCAGGCTACACCCTGGCGGCCATGGCTTATTTCAATGCGGCTGAATATGCCCGGAACCGGGTGCAGGGGAGGCCATATAACGATCCTAATGGCAGCCGGGTGCCGATCATAAAACATGCAGATATAAGGCGAATCCTGCTGAACCTCAAAGCCTGTACCGAGGGGATGCGGGCTATGGCATTTAAGACCTACTATTATTTCGATATAAGCCGCCACAGCCCCCGGGAAGAAGAGCGCCAGAGGGCCCGGGATCGTATCGAGGTCATGACCCCGCTGGTAAAAGCTTATTGTTCTGATATGGTATGGCCTTTGGTGGGGGATGCCATCCAGCTTTATGGCGGGTATGGCTTTTCTGAAGAGTATCCCCTGGCTCAGATTGCCCGGGATTGTAAAATCTATTCTTTGTGGGAAGGTACCAATTATATTCAATCCATGGATTTGGTAGGCAGAAAGTGGAATCTTAAGCAGGGCCAGGTTTTTATGGATTGGCTGCAGGATATCGAAACGATTATTCAAACTATCGCCGCCAGGGATGAATTTACTGCTGAAAGTGCCATCATGGAGCAAGGTCTGGCTTCCTACAAACGCATCAAATCTATGATGGATGAATTCAGACAGCAGGGCCGGGGAGAGATGCTCCCGCTCTATGCTACCCGCATATTACATGCCACCTCCCAGCTGTGCTGCGGAGCTTTGCTGCTGGACCAGGCAGTGCTGGCCTCGGATAAGATTCGGGAGCTGGGCAGGGAACACTGGGATCTGGCCTTTTACCAGGGCAAAATAGATGCCGCCCGTTTCTATATTAGAAACCATGTGCCGGCTATTATGAGCCTGGAAGCCATTCTGCAATACCAGGATGATACTGCCCTAACCATCATGGAAGAAGCCCTGGGCAGATAAAGAAACTGGGGATGGCCCTGTTTTGTCACCTTTTGGGGTGAGGACGGACAGGGCTTATTTTTCCCCAATTCTCAGCTTATGTTATTCTCTGCAGCTATTCACACAAGAACTGGCTGTTAGTAAACAGCTCGGGCGAACCGCCGGTATGCCAGAAGACCACGTTCTGCTCCCGGGTATAACGACCCTGGCGGATTAAGTCCAGCATTCCCACCATAGCCTTGCCGGTATAGACCGGATCCAGAAATATACCTTCAGTGCGGGCCAGCAGTCTAATGACCTCACCTACTTCCGGATAAAGCCGGGTATAACCTTCGCCGATATAGCTGTCTTCTATATGCAGTTCTGAGGGTGAGGAAGGCGGTAATTCCAGCATAGTTTCAGCTTGATGCAGCACCTCAGTTATCTGGTCGCTGCACCAGATTTGCTCTCCGCCTACACTGATGCCTATCACCTGGGCAGGATGCTGCAGGGCCTTTTTACCCAGCACCAGACCGGCATGAGTTGTACCGGTACCCTATGGCATCAAAAACAGCATCAATCTGAAAATCCGCCTGCTCAATTAGTTCTTGAAATCCATCCTTGTAAGCCAAAGCTCCCCAGACATTATGACCGCCGGCAGGGATATAATAAGGATTTTTGCCCTGTTCACGGTATTCGCTTATTAAACTGGCTACGGTCTCGTCTACCATGCGGTTGGGAACACAGACCGTTTTGGCTCCCAGCAGGTCATCCAGCAGGTAATTCCCCTGCTTGCTTTCTGGAGGACGACCGATTAGAACCAGGTGACATTCCAGACCCAGCACAGCGGCAGCAGCAGCGGTTTGACGGGCGTGGTTGGAAGTCACTGCCCCTACGGTGATTAAAACATCGGCATTCTTCTGGAGTGCATCAGCTAAAATGTATTCCAGTTTACGCACCTTGTTCCCGCCCAGAGCCAGACCAGTGCAGTCATCTCTTTTTATCCATATGCGGGGTCCTCCCATATGAGCGGAGAGGTTTTTTAATTCGTGTAGAGGGGTAGGGAAAAAACCCAGAGGTATTCGTGACATGGCAGGCGTCATATTGCACATTCCTTTCCAGTAATTGTCATCTGTAAAACAAGCTGTTATGAATGAAAACATCGTTGCACTGCTTAAGCAAGAGTATTAGCCGGGCGAGTGACGTACGACGAGCCGTTGCCACCCACGGCGAAACTGAGGGCTGCGAAGCGGAGCGAGAAACAGGACGTTTCGAGCAGCGAGGACTGAGTGCATGGATGCCGAATTCCAAGCGGTCCGCTTCGCACCGAAGTAAGCCGATGCGTTGCAGGCGAGTAGTCCCGGAGCAAGCCGGCTAATACTCCTGCATCCCGGCTAACAGTACTGCTAAGCCGTGATCAGCGCAGATGGACATAGAGATCGCCACGCGCTACGCGCTCGCGATGACAGTATAGCTGTCTTTTGCATTTACGCGAGGACAGTTTTCACAGCAATTACTAAAACTAGATTAACATAAGCAAGGCCTATCAGTAAGGGTTTGGATATTCTATTTGAGAGAATATGCTTATTTGTCAATAGTCTTTTGCTGAATAAACTTGCTGGAGCATTGACTATTAAGTAAAATTGAGATTGTATAATCAGCAAATATTGGTTCACAGGATATTACCAGGCAGGTATTTTGCCTATTGCTTAAATAATTTAGAGGGTTTTACCCGATAAGGAGGCCAATTTCCATGTCCACAGCTCACCAACTACCGCCTGTGTATGAACCTGGTCAGGTGGAACACAAGTGGTACAAGTTCTGGAAGGACCGCAATTACTTTGCTCCCAATGAAAATACTGATAAGCCGATGTTTTCCATTGTAATGCCACCGCCCAATGTTACTGGTTCACTGCATCTGGGACATGCTCTAGATAATACCCTGCAGGATATTCTGACCCGTTGGAGACGCATGCAGGGTTACAATGTTTTATGGCTTCCCGGAACTGACCATGCTGGTATAGCCACCCAGGCCAAAGTGGAAGAAGCTTTGTCCCGAGAGGGATTAAGCCGATATGACCTGGGACGGGAAAAGTTTGTAGAACGAGTCTGGGAATGGAAGCATTTGTACGGGAGTCGGATTACTGAACAATTGAGCCTGCTGGGGTCTTCCTGCGACTGGAGCCGGGAAAGGTTTACCATGGATGAAGGTTGCTCCAGAGCTGTACGTGAAGTATTCGTTAACCTGTATAATAAGGGACTGATATACCAGGGTGATTACATAATCAACTGGTGCCCCAAATGTAAAACGGCCATTTCTGATATTGAAGTAGAACATGAGGATACGTCAGGCAAGCTGTGGTATATTCGCTATCCTATCGAGAATGCCGATGATTACCTGGTAGTAGCCACTACACGCCCAGAGACCATGCTGGGAGATACGGGAGTGGCAGTACACCCTGAGGACGAAAGATATCGCCATTTGATAGGCCGCAATGTGATTCTTCCCCTGATGAACCGGCCTATACCTGTGTTTGCTGATGAGTATGTTGATAAAGAGTTTGGTACCGGTGCCGTTAAGGTTACTCCTGCCCATGATCCTAATGACTTTGAAATGGGACTGCGCCATAACCTGGCGCAAATCAAGGTAATGAGCGACACGGGTATAATGAACGAAAATGCCGGATCTTATCAGGGCTTAGACCGTTTTGAGTGCCGGAAACGTGTGGTAGATGATTTGGAAGATTTAGGTTTGCTGGTTAAGGTGGAAGAACACCAGCATGCCGTAGGTCACTGCCAGCGCTGCGATACGATTATTGAACCTATGATTTCCAAGCAGTGGTTTGTTCGCATGAAACCTCTGGCTGAGCCGGCTATTCGCCGGGTGAAGGAAGGGGATATCCGCTTTGTGCCGGAGCGTTTCACCAAAATATATTTAAACTGGATGGAAAATATTCGCGATTGGTGTATTTCCCGCCAGTTATGGTGGGGACATCGCATACCAGTATGGTACTGTGATGAGTGCGGTGAGGTGATTTGCAGCAAGACGGACCCGGATCACTGTCCCAGCTGTAATTCTGATAAACTGCGCCAGGATGAGGATGTTCTGGACACCTGGTTCAGCAGTGCCCTGTGGCCTTTCTCCACAATGGGATGGCCAGATAATACTCGTGATCTGCAAACCTTTTATCCAACCAGTGTTTTAGTGACCGGCCGGGACATTATTTTCTTCTGGGTGGCCCGCATGATATTTTCCGGTCTGGAGCATACCGGTCAAGTTCCTTTTTATGATATAAACATTCATGGGTTAATACTGGATGCCCAGGGCCGTAAAATGAGTAAATCACTGGGCAATGGCATTGATCCCATTGAAGTAATAGAAAAGTATGGGGCTGATACCCTACGTTTTGCTCTGATCACCGGTGTGACACCCGGTAATGATGTGCGTTTCCACTGGGAAAAGGTGGAGAACACCCGCAACTTTGCCAACAAGATATGGAATGCGGCCCGGTTTGTGCTGATGAATATGGAAGGCTACAAACCTCAGACGGTAGCTGAACAGGACTTGACTCTAGCTGACCGCTGGATCATCTCTCGTCTGGGTATTACTGCCGAAGAAGTCACCCAGCTGCTGGAAAAATATGACTTGGGTGAAGCGGCTAAGACCCTGTACGAGTTTATCTGGGATGAATTCTGTGACTGGTACATTGAACTGGTCAAATTGCGTTTAGGGCAAAACGCTGATCCTGGAGCCCGCCAGATTGCTCAAAATGTCCTGCTCCAGGTACTGATTGATATACTACGCCTCCTGCATCCTTTTATGCCTTTTATTACAGAGGAAATATACCAGAACCTGCCTCGTCATAACGAAACCATAATGCTTGATCCCTGGCCGGCTAAAGATGAAGTTTGGTCCCAGGCTATGGAAGATATGCAGCAGTTGATGAGTGTTATCCGCAGTCTGCGCAATATCCGGGCCGAGTTTAACATAGCGCCCGGCACCCGCATAAACACCATTTTGCTGGTACGGGATACGGCCAAGATACCTTTGGTTGAGGATAATAGGGAATATATCCGAAAGCTGGCGCAGGTGGAACAGATTAAGGTAGTCAATACGCTGGATACCAAACCGTCACAAGCGGTCTCAGCTTTGACCGCCTGGTGTGAGATTTATGTACCGTTGGAAGGCGTTATCGATATAGAACGGGAAATTTTGAGACTGGAAAAAGAACTGAAAACAGCAGAAACCGACCTACAGAAAGCCGAGTCCAAATTGGGCAATGCCACTTTTTTGACCCGGGCTCCGGAGGAGGTTATTGCCAAGGAAAAAGCGAAAGCAGAGGAAGCGAGGGTTAAAAAGGAGGGTATTTTGCAACGGCTAGAGATTTTGAAACAGTCATAGAGGATAAACTGGCAAAGCTGGGGACTTTCGGCAGCCGGCCTGGTCTACAGAGAATACAGGCCTTGTTGAATGCTATGGGAAATCCCCAGCTGAAAATACCTTGTGTGCATGTGGCAGGTACTAATGGCAAGGGGTCAACTTCCCTGTTGATATCAGCCATTTTGGCATGTGCCGGTTACCGGGTGGGCCGCTTCACTTCTCCTCATCTCCATTCCTATTTCGAACGTATCACCATTAATGGACAGGAGATAGCAGGTTATGATTTTAATCACTACCTGGATGTTATTGATAACTGCATCGAAAAGATGCAGATCACAAGAGAAGAACACCCTACCGAATTTGAGGTCCTAACGGCAGTAGCCTATCAATACTTTGCTGATCAAAAAGTGGATATTGCGGTTATGGAAACCGGTCTAGGCGGGCGATACGATTCTACCAATGTCATTGAACCTCTCCTATCGGTAATAACCAGTATAGACTATGATCATACTGCAGTTCTGGGGAATACTTTAGAAGAGATAGCCTATAACAAGGCTGGTATTATAAAGAGACGTGTTCCCGTAGTGATCGGGCAGTTGCCTGAGCCTGCCCTGGAAGTGGTAGTAGGCTATGCCGCTGACATGCAGGCTCCCTTGTATAGTACATCCTTGAGTCAAGTTGTGCCCGGGGAGCTGCAAACCTTGACCGGACAGTCTGTAAATATCGTGGCTCCCACCCATAGTCTCGATGAGGTCTGGTTTTCGCTGCCGGGAGCCTTTCAACGCGAGAACCTGGCTTGTGCCTTAACCGCAGTATCTGTGCTTGAAGAGCAAGGGTGGAAAGTGAAGGACCAGCATATTTTAGATGCGCTTTTTAGTGCCTATATACCAGGAAGATTGGAAATGGTCAGCCGTCAACCCCTGGTTCTGGTAGATGCTGCTCACAATCCTCATGCCGCCCGGTCCATGTCCAGGTCATTACATGATCTGCTGCCCGACCGTAAGCGGGTGTTGGTCTGCGGAATGGTAAATGATAAAGATGCCTGGAATACCCTGAAGTATCTTGGAAAAAATACTTGCTATTGCGTAATTACCCGGCCTCAGGGGGAGCGTGGTTCCAATTGGTTCAGGGTTTATGAATACTGGGAAGAGTTGTTCCCGGATATTCCGGTTCAGGCCACGGAAAACATTGTAGAGGCAGTTGAACAGGGGATCAGTAACCTGCGGAGCAACCAGTATATGCTGGTTACTGGTTCATTCTATGTGCTGGACCAGGCCCGGAGGTATTTTACCGGTGATTAATAGTTTATTAACAAATTGTTAACAACGGGACAAAGTGGTTATTTGCTATAATTAATGCAGATTACAGAAGATCTAAACTAAGGAGGTATTCAGGTGAGTTTTCGCTTGAAGCCACGGGATGAAAAATTCTTTACCTATTTCAACCAATTATCGGAGTATATTTTGGAAGCAGCTGAAATTCTAAAGCGGTTTTTTGAACATCCCCAGGATCCTTCCGAAACCTTGGATATGATTAAGGAAGTTGAAGAACGCGGTGATCAAGTTTTAGCTGTGGTAATGAATCATATCAATGACTCTTTTGTTACTCCTTTTGACCGCGAGGATATATTATTATTAGCCCGTGAACTGAACAATGTACTGGACCATATACAAGGGACTATGGAAAAAGTCATCATTTATAAAACGGGTCGACCTAAAGACGTCAACGTACTTAAGATGGTGTATGTTCTGCAGGCTGCTGCTGAGGAGATAAAAGTTGCCGTTGATCTGCTGCCGGACATCCGCAATAAACATAGAGAAATCATTGAATCATGTGAAACAATTCGCGCCTATGAACATGAAGGGGATTACCTGTATAGAGCAGGAATTGCCCTTCTTTTTGAGAATACCGAAAATGTGGTTGAGATAATAAAGTGGAAAGAGATCTACGAACACTTGGAGACAACCCTGGATTATTGCGAAAATGTAAGTAACCTTTTAAAGGGAGTCGCTGTAAAATATGTTTAGTTTGGGTCTAGTCGTGCTAGTGGTCATATTAGCCCTTGCTTTTGACTATATCAACGGTTTTCATGATACTGCCAACGCCATCGCCACCTCGGTTTCTACAAAAGCCTTATCCCCACGTAATGCCATCATGGTTGCTGCAACCCTGAATTTCCTCGGAGCTCTAAGCGGGACAGCTGTTGCCGCTACTATAGGAAAAAACATAATTGCCCCGGAACTGGTTACCCCCCTGGTAATTATGGCTGGCCTGATTGGCGCCATATTCTGGAACCTGTTTACCTGGTATTTTGGTATTCCCAGCAGTTCCTCTCATGCTTTAATCGGAGGATTGGTAGGGGCGGTAATAGCTGGATTCAGCTTCGGAGATGTGAATTGGCTGGGGTTTATGCAAATATTTGCCGGACTCATTATTTCTCCGGTGGTAGGGCTAGCTGCCGGAAGTCTGGTAATGACCCTCTTGTTCTGGCTCTTCAAAGGAGGATCACCTGCTCTAATTAATAATAAGTTTCGCAAGCTCCAGGTAGTGTCAGCCTGTATGGCATCCTTTGCCCATGGATCCAATGATGCTCAAAAGACCATGGGAATTATAACTATGGTTTTAGTTGGAGGAGGCTTTTTAAGTACTTTTACCGTCCCAATATGGGTAAAATTGGCCTGTGCCATGGCTATGGCTGCAGGAACTGCTATGGGTGGATGGAAAATCATTCGCACTATGGGAGGCAAGATTTTTCGTATTGAGCCGATTAATGGTTTTGCTGCTGATTTCACCGCTTCATCAGTTATCTATTGCGCCAGTCTTTTAGGTGTTCCCGTCAGCACTACTCATGTAGTTTCTTCATCTATCATGGGAGTAGGAGCCGCCAAGCGGTTACGTGGAGTTCGTTGGAATATCGCCCGCCAAATAGTTATTGCCTGGTTTGTCACCATACCTTCTTCAGCTATAGTAGCATTATTGTTTTACAAATTGATAAATATATTTATATAATAAGACAAGCTCTTTCCTAGGTTCTACAGCAAGGGCTTTTTTATTTCTGGATATAATTGCTAACTATTTCACAATAATGGTACAATTTTAAATAGAATTAAGGTAACAACCTGATTGAATTTCATTTAAGGAGTGGGGAGCTTGAAGGTCTATAAAATACCTGAAGCAACGGTAATGCGGCTCTCTGTTTATTCTCGTTTTTTACACCAGCTACTTGACGAAGGTGTCGCTACAGTTTCCTCCGGGGACATAGCCAAGGGCGTGGGAGTTAGTTCAGCCCAGGTGCGCAAGGATCTGGCTTATTTTGGAGAATTTGGTACCCGTGGGGTAGGCTATCGTGTCGACGAATTGTATGGACACCTGATGAAAATATTGGGCCTGGACCAAACCTGGAATATTGTTCTGGTAGGAGCAGGCAAACTGGGATCAGCCCTAGCCTTATATCAAGGGTTTGCTGAAAGAGGATTTCATATCAGCACCATCATAGATGTAGACCCAGCCCGGATTGGGACCAAGCTGGGCAACGTGTTGGTGGAACCCCTTGATGTACTGCAGGATCGGGTTAAAGAGAACAATATCCGGGTGGGGGTTGTTTCCGTACCGGCTTCAGCTTCGCAGGATGTTACAGACCGTTTGGTTCAAGCAGGCATTAAGGCTATCCTTAACTTCTCTCCCCGGGTCTTGAAAGTTCCCAGTTCGGTGATTCTGCGTAATGTGGACCTATCAGTTAACCTGGAGGTCTTAAGCTTCAATCTGGCCTTAAAGCGTTAACGGTTGTTAAACTCTAGTATTACTGGAAGCTCTCCTAGAGAGCTTTCTTCTTTTTTCCTTCCTTGTTTTAACCGTGGGGGAATGCTAAACTTGAAAAAAGCTAAGCCGGAGGATTTGTAGCAATGGCAGGATCACGTTCTCCTGGGTGGCCGGTTCTGGTGATCCTTTTAATCTTGGGAGGGATTGTCGGAGGATGGCTAGGTCAAGCCCTCACAAAGGCTTGGCCTTCGCTGGCAGTATTAGCTAATGCCCGAAGCCTTGGGATACCCAGCTTTACTCTGGACTTAGAGGTCTTCACCGTTTCTTTTGGCTTTATGCTTAATCTCAGTGGATTTACCTTGATAGGTTTTGTCCTAGCTTATTTAATCTATCGTAAAATGTAAGGTGGTTTGTAATTAAATTGAGGACCGAACCAGCCAAAAGACCTATTAATCATAATGAGCACCAGCAAATTATCCTGGCATCTTCTTCACCCCGGCGTTATGAAATATTGAGCCGGTTAGGACTGACTTTTACTGTTCATAGTGCTGATGTGGAGGAGTCAGTAGAGGATAACCTAAAGCCAGCTGAAGCAGTAAAAAACCTAGCCCTGAGAAAGGCGGCAGCGGTAGCTCCTAACTATGCCCAGGGTTTAATTATTGGAGCTGATACCATTGTGGTGGTGGACAATACTATACTGGGTAAACCTGCTGACAGTGAGGATGCTCTGGCTATGTTATTGACCCTGCAGGGAAGAGAGCATTCGGTTTATTCGGGTTATGCGGTTATGGATGCTGCCACCGGGCAAACTGCAGTAGATTATGAACATACTACCGTGATTTTTCGACCCATTGCCGAGGAGGAAGCCAAACATTATGTTGCCACCGGAGAACCGATAGGTAAGGCCGGTGCCTATGCCATTCAAGGTTTAGGAGCGGTTTTTGTAAAGGAGATCCATGGTGATTACTTTAATGTAGTAGGTCTGCCGCTGTTTAAATTAGCACAAACCCTTAAGGAATTTGGGCTGGATATCATCAATGCCTATCATAAAAAATAAAGGCGGTTCTAATTTGCAGGCAAGTTTTACTGCTATTCCTTCGTATTAATGAGGAGCAGCGAAATTGGTCGAATATAGCTACAGTTTGGGGGGAGGCAACCATAGGGGAATATCATGTAGCTATCAAAATGCTGCCTGAGAATATGCGGCCTAGAGAAAAACTGCTGCGCTCTGGGGAAGCAACTTTAAGTGACGCAGAACTGTTGGCTATTCTAATCAGAGAAGGTACCAGTGGTTTAAGTGCTCTGGAACTGGCTCAGCAGATTTTAGCAGAACATGGTGGCAGTTTGCGTTTCTTAAGAGAGACTAGTATTGAAGAACTCACATGTCATCCCGGTATCGGGCCAGCCAAAGCTGCTCTTCTGAAAGCTGCGGTGGAGATAGGCAGACGTATATCTATAGATGTTAAACAAAAACTAGTGATAAAATCTCCGGACGATGTTAAACACCTGCTGATGGAAGACATGCGCTTCTTACAGCAGGAGCATTTTCGAGTGCTGTATCTAGACCGCAAAGGAGGCCTCATTTTTATTGAGGATGTCAGCAAAGGTGGTTTACACAGTGCAATTGTTCATCCCCGGGAGGTATTTAAGACAGCTATCAAAAGAAGCGCTGCTTCAGTAATACTGGTTCACAACCATCCCAGCGGCGACCCTAATCCCAGTACTGAAGACATACAGATTACCCGGCGGTTGATAGAAGCCGGAAATCTGATTGGTATCGAGGTTTTAGACCACATAATAATTGGTGAACACAAATATTGCAGCTTAAAAAGTCTAGGTCTTATATAACTTGGCCTTGCTTTGAAGGGGGATAACAAAGGTGTTTAGTAGAGATATGGGAATTGATCTTGGCACGGCTAATACTCTGGTACATTTGCGCGGCAAAGGTATCGTTCTTAAGGAACCCTCCGTGGTAGCCATACAAAGTGACACCGGTAAGGTTCTGGCGGTAGGGGATGAAGCCAAACAGATGATTGGACGTACTCCGGGTAATATTATAGCTATACGCCCCATGAAAGATGGAGTAATTGCCGATTTCGACGTTACCCAGGCTATGATTAAATATTTTATAAATCGGGTTCTAGGTCAACGTATGGGTGTGGTTCGTCCACGGGTGATCATCAGTATTCCATCAGGCTGTACCACCGTAGAAGAAAGAGCGGTTCGCGAAGCAGCGCTGCAGGCAGGAGCCAAGGAAGCTTACCTGATTGAAGAACCCATGGCAGCAGCTATTGGAGCCGGTCTGCCGGTTGATGAACCCACCGGAAACATGATTGTGGATATTGGCGGAGGGACCACTGAGGTAGCGGTCATCTCTTTAGGGGGAGTAGTTACTTCCCGGTCGGTGAGAGTGGCTGGAGATAACATGGATGATGCCATTCTCCAGCATTTGAAAAAGAATTATAACTTGCTGATCGGGGAACGTACTGCTGAAGATATTAAGATTTCTATTGGATCGGCTTTGTGGGAAGGCCCGGAGGAATTTTATGAGGTACGTGGCCGCGATCTGGTCAGTGGTTTGCCTAAAACAATCCAGGTATCCTCCCAGGAGGTACAAGAAGCCTTGCGGGAGACAGTAGAAGAAATGATGGAGGGTATAAGGGTATGTTTGGAAAAAACTCCTCCAGAACTGGCTGCTGATATTATGGACCGGGGTATTGTTTTAGCTGGCGGAGGATCGCTCTTAAGAGGACTTGACAAACTTATTAGCCGGGAAACCAATATGCCGGTCTATGTCTGTGAAGAGCCCTTGCTGGCTGTAGCCTTGGGTACGGGAAAGGTATTGGAGAATATCGAAGTATTGAAAAAGGTCTTAATAGGTCCCAAAAAACTAATTTAAGAGACTCGGGTGAGGAGAATTGTTTAGATTGCTGGGAAACAAATGGTTCTGGTTAGTTTTTTTAGTGGTCATAGGAGCCCTGATAACCATGAACCAGACATCCTTACCGCGTGAGGATATAACCATGTTGGAAAAGGTGGTGCATGGGGTATATACACCCCTGCAAAACGGGGTGAATAATATAAGAGGTCACTGGGGAAACCTCGGTGATTTGCTTAGTGATAAACGGGCGATGCAAAGCCGTATCCAGGAACTGGAACAGCGCAATGCCCAGATGGCTATTGACAACCAGGCTCTGCGTGAATATGAGGCCCAGGCCAAACGCTTGCAAAACATACTGCAGTTTAAGGAAGACAACCTGGATATTTACGACTTGCAAGTTGCAGCTATTATAGCTCGCAGCCCCAATAACTGGCATAAAACTGTACTGATCAATGTGGGAGCGAATGCGGGGATCGAACCAGGTATGCCGGTTATTCACCCGGACGGACTGGTAGGACGCATTAGCAGGGTGAACTCGGATTCAGCTCAGGTCAGCCTGATAACCGACCGGGAAATGGCAGTAGGTGTAATTCTGCAGCGCTCCCGGGAAACCAATGGCATTGTGGAAGGTACCGGGAGCAGCCATCTGCTTCGCATGAACAACATCCCTTATTATTCATCCATCGAAGAGAATGACCGGGTAATTACTTCCGGTTTATCAGCTAATTATCCCAAGGGTATAGATGTAGGAATCGTCAGCAAGGTTAACCGTGAACCCAGCGGCCTGCTGCTAAGTGCTGAAGTTAAGCCGGCGGTTGATTTTGATCGTCTGGAAGAAGTTCTGGTGATCACCAATTATCATCCTCCCATAGTTGAAGATGATGAGGAAATGGGTGAATAATGGTGAAAAAATATATTATCTTGGCCTTTCTGCCTCTTCTGGCGGTTTTTTTACAATCAACTTTATTTCACCACTTTAGTATAAAAGGGTCGATACCTGATATGGTGTTGATCTTGGTGGTGTTTTATGCTCTTTTCCGTGGTGGAAGGCGTGGTACCCTCTACGGCCTTCTATGCGGTCTGCTGGAAGATTTATATATGGGACATTTTATAGGTGTGAATATGCTGGCCAAGGGTTTTACCGGTTATATATTGGGCAGAGCCCAGGGTACCGTCTTTAAAGAGAACTTATGGGTAGGCATTATTGCAGTGGTAGCAGGAACCTTGATCAACTCCTTGGTGGTTGCGGTTTTATTGTTGGCCAACGGTAGTATGCTGGAGTTAGAAGTTGCTTATAGTATCCTTTACCAATGTTTATATAACTTACTTCTGGCTGGGCCTATTTATTTATGGTATTATTACTCCATTTATGACCGGCTGTTTCGTATGACGGGGGAGAGTTGAATTGAAAGCCGATGAACTGAAAAGGAAACTGACAATATACTCCTATATTGTAATTATTCTTATGGTGGCTCTCTGTTTGCGGCTTACCATCATACAACTCTTTGACAATGAACGCTATCAGGCCCAGGCTAAGGAAAACCGGATACGTCTGGTATCCATAAAAGCTCCCCGGGGAGAAATCTATGCTAACTCAGGGGAGATTCTAGCCGCCAATAAACTGGTATATACCCTGAGCCTGTCCTTTATAGAGAACCAAATAGATGAAGAGGTTCTGGATCGCTTGGTAGAAGCATTGCAGGAGTACTATCCGGAAATCACCCGGGCTGATATTGAAGAAAAGATTGAGGTCCAAAAGCACCGGCTGTATGAACCCATTACCATCATCCGGGATATTCCCTGGGAGTTGGTGGTCAAATTGGAGGAAAATCGTCAGGAATTAGCTGGAGTATTAATAACCGTAGAGCCGCTGCGTTATTATCCAGGTGGTGATCTAGCCGGCCATTTATTAGGTTATATTCATTCTATCAACGAGGAGGAACTTACTCAGGCAGATGGTACCTATTCTATCAATAGTTTGATAGGTAAATCGGGGATCGAAAAACAGTATGAGAATGTGTTGCGGGGCAAAGACGGAGCCCGCCGCGTAGAAGTTGATGCTGCCGGTCGGCCGATACGTGAATTAGTTACCTTGGAGCCTGAGCAAGGCAATAATATTTACTTGAGTATTGACTATGAATTGCAGCAGGTTTTGGATAGCAGCATGAAAAAGACTCTGGAGGAGCTGCAGAAGACCTATCCTAAAGCGAAAGTTGGATCAGCTGTAGTACTGAATGTCCGTACCGGAGAAGTACTGGCTATGACCAGTATGCCCGCCTTGAACCCGGATGATTGGAAGGGAAATATCAGCAACGAAAAAGCTGCTTACTATTTTCCCCAGGGAGATTCCTATGATCCTATGGATCCCGGAGCGGCCATGAACCGGGCTATCCAGGTCTCCTATCCTCCGGGATCTACCTTCAAGCCTGTTACCGGCATGGCGGCTCTGGAATCGGGCAATATGAATCCCATAGACCATTCCGTTAACTGCGCAGGCCGTTACTGGTTGGCACCCTATATTAAATGTACCGGAGTCCACGGGCAGCGGAATTACTACTCGGCTATGGCAGTTTCCTGCAATACTTATTTTCAGGAAATGGGACGGCGGGCTGGCCAAAATCAAATAATCCATGTGGCCGAACAGTTTGGACTGGGGCAAAAGACGGGAGTTGACCTGCCCCATGAGATTTCAGGGCTGCTGCCCACTCCCCAATGGAAAAAGGAATTAAATGCTTTGCTGATTGACCGGAAATATGATAGACTGCGCCAGGATTTGGAGCAACGTTATGATCAACTGTTAAAAGCAGCTACTAGTGAAGAGGAACGGGCTAGAATAGAAAACCGCAAGAAAAATGAAAAAGCCCAGTTGGAAGCCCAGTATCAGATAGACTATAATTTCGATACCACTTGGCAGCCCTTTGATACCTATAACATGTCTATTGGACAAGGTTATAATGACTATACAGTAATGCAATTAGCCAACTACGTAGCTACTATAGCTAATGGCGGTTCTTTAATGGAACCACATATCTTAAAAAAGGTAGTATCACCCAGTGGCAAAACTATTAAGGAGGTCAAACCCAAGGTACGCCATCGTGTTGACGTAAACCCTAGTACTTTGGCTGAAACCAAGCGAGCCATGTTGGCAGTCACCGAGCCAGGAGGGACCGCTCACTTTTTATTCTACCATTTTCCCCAGGAAATAAAGGTAGGTGCTAAAACCGGTACCGCTCAGACAGGAAGGCGGGGTGACGATCCATTAAAAGAATTCCATGGAGTGTTTATAGCTTTTGCTCCTTTTGATAACCCTGAAATTGCTTTTGCGGGGGTAGTGGAATATGGATTCAGCGGTGGTGGCTCGGCAGGTCTGGTATGCCGGGATGTATTTGAACATTACTTCGGTATAAAGGACCATCTGCGAGAAGCTGAGACCGGTACGCAGATTGAACCAGGAACAAATTCTCATCAAGTCAGTGTCCCGGAAACACCGGTAGAAACGGAAAATGATATCCAGAATATAGAAGAAACTCCCATAGAACCGACGAATGTGGAGTCGCTAAACGACACAACCGCCGAAACGGAAGTGTCGAATCAAATTGACGAACCTTGAAGGATTTTTTTTAGGCCGCACGACGCAAAGAGAGGCATTTCTTGTAAAAGACCTCTCTTTTTTTGTTTTTCATCAGAGGTAAATAATGGAATAAATTGAATTAATAAGGTGATACCCCTGTCGAGTTTAATCCTGATGCATAAGAGAAATGGAGGGTCAAGGCTGTGGCTACTACCCTGAGAAAAGTCAACGGAGAGTTGTGGTTGGATCTAAGTGGAGAAAAGACTTTCCATGCCATGAAAGGGAGTCTGGTAAGACAGCTTAACTCTCTTGATGATTACTTGCTGGGAACCCTGGTTAATATCGATATCGGCAGTAAACATTTAACTAACAAGCAGCTGCGGGAAATTGAAGACATACTCCTGGACCACGGACTTCACCTGAAAGAGATAATGAATAGTCTAACTGATCGCCGGGATACGGCGAACTTTAATAAGCCGGTTCTGGAGGACATGCCGGAATATGATGAAACCCTTCTATTATGCCGGCACCTTCGGTCAGGCCAAAAAGTATGCAGTAACGGCAATTTAGTGATATTGGGAGACATTAATCCTGGGGCGGAGGTGGTAGCCAGAGGCAATATTCTGGTCATGGGTTCCCTGCGGGGTATCGCCCATGCTGGCGCAGGTGGAGATATAAACGCAGTTGTGGCTGCCTACCGTTTGAATCCTACTCAGATTCGGATCGCCAATCATATTACCCGTCCACCCGATGGGGAGGTGGTGACTAGCAGTAACCCGGAGGTAGCCCGTATTCGTGACGGTAAGGTGATAATTGAGAAGTTAAAAATATGATGGGAGGATAAACCATGAAGGGGAAAGTCATTGTAATAACATCTGGCAAGGGGGGGGTAGGTAAAACCACCACTACTGCCAATCTAGGTACAGCTTTAGCCATGATGGGACACAAGGTTGTCCTGGTTGATACTGATATTGGCTTGCGTAATCTGGATGTAGTGATGGGCCTGGAAAACCGAATCGTTTTCGATATTGTTGATGTAGTTAATGGACATTGTAAATTAAAACAGGCTTTGATACGGGACAAGCGGTTTGAAAAACTGTGTTTGCTGCCTGCCGCTCAGACCAAGGATAAAACCGCAGTGACCCCGCATCAAATGAAGAATTTAACCAATGAGTTACGCAAGGAATTTGATATCATTCTAGTGGACTGCCCTGCTGGTATTGAGCAGGGTTTTAGGAACGCTATTGCGGGTGCGGATGATGCTATTATAGTGGCAACCCCGGAAGTATCGTCAGTGCGGGATGCTGATCGTATTATTGGTTTATTGGAAGCGGCAGGATTGACCCGGGCACGATTGATCATTAACCGGCTGCGTAAAAATATGGTTAAGCGCGGAGACATGATGGACATCGATGATATAATCGACATTCTGTCCATAGAATTGTTGGGTGTGGTTCCCGAGGATGAAATGATCATAGTTTCTACCAACAAAGGGGAACCGGCTGTTTTGGAAACCAATTCCCGGGCTGGGGGTGCCTACCGTCGTATTGCCCGTAGAATCATGGGAGAAGAGGTACCTTTGTTTAACCCAGATGAAGCCGGCAATTTAATGGAACGTTTCAAGAAAATGATAAAACTGGCCCGTTAACGAAGGAGGAGAGATCTTTGTTTGATATAATCAGCAAGCTTTTTAACCGGGAAAATATGGCCAGTAAAGACATTGCCAAGGAACGCCTGCGTCTGGTACTGGTTCACGACCGCAGTTCCAGTTCTCCGGAACTGCTGAATGCCTTAAAGGAGGATTTAATTAAGGTTATCAGAGAATACCTGGATATTGATGAAGATGCCCTGGTAGTAGATCTGGCCAATGAAGACGACTCAGTTGCTCTGATTGCCAACATTCCAGTCCGGGGTTTCCGCCGGGCTGTTAATCAATAACCAGGAAGACAAGGGGATGTTTCTTCATTTCTTCCCCTTGTCTTTTTTTGCGCCGGAAAACAGGATGATCGTCCTCTTATCTTCTCAAGACGCCTTTGGCCTTCTCCCCTGTTCCTCTCTTCCTGTATCTGCCTGAGTAAGCTAAGTAGACATGGGTGAACCGATACCGATATAATGATTGGATAGGGGAGGTTATACCTTGAACATAAAACGGCTCAAGTTTATAGATAAACCATTTTTGATAAGCTTGTTTTTGATCTTAATCTTTGGTTTGATAGTACTGTCCAGCGCCAGCCAAAGCATCGTCGGGGATCCTTATTATTATGTAAAAAAACAATCCTTATTTGTAGGGATCGGTCTGGTAGCGGCTATTCTAATGCTGCGCTATGATTATAGTCAATTACGGCGATTCAGTATTATTTTGTACGGACTTTCTATTTTTCTACTGATAGCAGTGCTGGTAATGGGTGAAGAAGTGCGGGGTACCACCGGCTGGATCAGTTTAGGCCCGCTGCCGGCAGTTCAGCCGGCTGAGTTTACCAAGATAATGCTGGCCATAGCTTTTGCAGACTTTCTTAACAAGCGTAAAGGGATGCTCAACACCCTAAGCGAAATTTTGCCCTGCTTCTTATATATGGGAGTACCTTTCCTGCTTATTTTGATGCAGCCGGATCTGGGAACCGCGTTGGTGTACATTGCCATGACCCTGGTAATGTTGTTTGTAGCCGGGGCTAATCCCCGCATTTTGTGTGCAATAATAGTCGCCGGGGCAGGTGCAGTGGCGTTGGCGCTATTCCTGCACTTTCAGTTTGGTATGTGGCTGCCTTTGGAGGATTACCAGATCAAGCGGCTTACAGTTTTCCTGAATCCCTATGAAGATGGCAAAGGGGGCCGCGGGGCAGGATGGAATACCATTCAATCTCTGATTGCTATAGGAGCAGGTGGATTGACCGGACAAGGCCTGTTCAAGGGTACCCAGGTGCAACTTAATTTTCTGCCTGAGCATCACACCGACTTTATCTATGCGGTTATAGGTGAGGAAATGGGCTTCATCGGCGCTGCGGCTATTATTCTGCTGTATACCATTTTGCTGCTGCGGGCTATCTATATAAGTTATCAAGCCAAAGACTTGTTTGGGACCCTTTTAGTCATCGGCGTGACAGCTATGTGGCTTTTTCATATCTTTGAGAATATTGGCATGTCGATAGGTATTATGCCTATTACCGGAATACCATTGCCTTTTTTGAGTTATGGAGGCAGTTCCATGCTTACTAATTTGGTGGCGGCGGGGTTAATTTTAAGTGTTAATGTTCGGGGACGCAAAATAGTATTTTAACTGGCGGTCTGGCTATACTAAAAGCGAAGACGCAAAGGGGGATGCCCATGGAATACGATTATGATCAGGAATTGGGTAATATGGGTAGCGACAGATCGAAGAGTACTGGCCAGCTAGCTGAAAAAGTTCTGCAGGAAGCATTGTTGTTGATCCCCAATTTCCTCAAATTATTGTACCGGCTGTTAAAGGATCAGTCAGTGAGCACTGCCGATAAAGCTTTATTGGCTGCTACCGTAGCTTATGTATTATCGCCGCTGGATTTCATACCGGACATGGTACCGTTTCTGGGGCAAGTGGATGATATGCTGCTGGTAGCTCTAGTATTAAAGCGTTTAATGGATAGTGTCAGTCACGATGTTTTGGAACAGTATTGGGATGGGGATGAACGTCTCTTAATATGGATTGAAAAGATAATCAGCCTTTCCCGCTACGTAGTACCGCCCCCAATTTATAACCGTCTGGTTAAAAAAGCCCGGGCTTAAAGGAGGTGTGCTGCGGGGCGGCTCAATGCCCCGCAGTAGCTGTTGGGCTAATTATTGAAACGGGCCAGATTTTTGGCCATGATAGTGCGAGCCTCTTCCACCATGGACTCAATTAGTTCTTTGCAGGTAGTCACTTCTTTTACCAGACCGATGGATTGACCCACCATCAAAGCGGCATCGTCCACTTCACCGGTTTGCCAGGCAGTTTTAGCCTTTTGGCCGGACAACAGAGGAATTAATTCTGCTAAACCAGCCCCTTTGCTCTCCAGATCTAACACCTGCTGGGCAAGTTTATTTTTTAAGGCCCGACCTTGAAGACCCACTGATTTGCAGATGAGAGTAGTTTCGTTTTCCTGACGCCGGATGAGTTCTTCCCACACCCGGGGATGAACGGCGCATTCTTTGGTGGCAATAAAACGGGTAGCCATAAGTACGCCCTCTGCTCCCAGGCTTAGAGCTGCTGCCAATCCCCGCCCGTCTGCGATTCCGCCGGTGGATATTACTGGTATCTTAACACTTTCCACAATACGGGGTACCAAAACCATAGTGGTAACATCGTCATTGAGAGGATGTCCCCCTTCTTCGATACCTGCGGCAATAACGGCATCGTAACCATATCTTTCTATGTTTAGGGCGTGACAGACCGCTCCCACCTTATGCATCACTTTTACACCGGCTTTATGCAGCATATCCAGGTATTTGACTGCTGGCTTCCCCGATACCTCAATGGCTTCGACTTTTTCTTCAGCACATACCTTAAAGAAATCATCAAAGATCTCTTCCGTGAACCTCATGGAAGGAAGGAGAGTAATATTTACACCGATAGGCTTGCTGGTCAGTTCCCGGGCACGATGAATAGCTTGGCGCAATTCCTCGCCGGTGTCGTAGTTACAAGCGGTAATATTGCCTAATCCGCCTGCATTGGAAATGGCTGCACATAGTTCGGGAGTAGCCAGCCACAACATTCCTCCACAAATGATTGGGTATTCGATGCCAAACAGTTCAGTTATTCGGGTTTTCATGGTAATTCCCCCAGTACTTGTGATTTGTTTTTATTATATTACATTCTCGAACTTTCTAAGAATAAAATTTTATTGCAATACAGTCTTGTCATATTTTTCCCAACAGCAAGATATACTTTATTGCCCGGCTCTTTTTAAGTTTGGGCTTGCTTCAGCCGGGACAAGGGGTCAATAAAGATCACTGAGGTGATAGTGATGATAGGTAGCTTTCGTGTGCGCCTGCTCGTGGTGATCTTAGTCGCAATGCTGGTAGGATTGTCTTTGCAGTCCAATCATAGCAGCCGCTACCTGGTAGAGGCGGTTTTGAGCAACTATGTTCTAAAAGATTACGGGGTGGAGGAAAAGCTTGCTCTGCTGGTGGAGAATACCCGCAGCCGCATGACAAATAAAGAAGTGCCGGTTTTTACTGAAAGCGAGATGCAGTCTCCCTGCAGCTACCTGACGGTAGCCCGGCGCTATGGGTGGAACTGGAATGAGCAGAGCCGTAAACAGGAATTCTACCCCGGAATAACGCTGATTGTTAAGGAAAATACTCCGGTTCGCCCAATTTTATCTGGAGAAGTGGTGGAAGTATCGCGTCAGGAAGAAGGTAGAACGATATTAATAAAACATGGTGAAAAGCTATTTTCTTACTATCAAGGTTTACAGGAGGTACTGGTAAGAGAAAACCAAATGGTGAACCAGAATGAGATATTGGGCAAGACCGGTAAAACCCTGTATTTTGAACTGCGCGATGAAGATGGGCCCATGGATCCTCATAGTCTCTTTCCCTGATTATGAGATTAGGCAGGCTGGTTGGGGTAAGATTAAAGATCAATCCGCTGCTGTTGCTTTTAGCCCTGGTATATGGGTGGCTGGGACTGGGGGCAGAAGTGCTGCTGGTATTGGCTGCCGTCTTGCTGCATGAGCTGGCTCATCTGGTAGCTGCCCGTGGTCTACGAGTTGCAGTTCAGGAAGTGGAGCTGCTGCCCTTTGGAGGGCAGGCTAAAATCGAAGACTTCACTGGTTTGGAACCGGAGAAGGAAACTATTATTGCCCTGACCGGGCCAGCCTGCAGCTTAACCATAGCGGCAGTTTTTTATTTTCTGACTCCTTATCTGTCCCTAGCCAAAGCAGAGTTCTTTATCACCATTAATTTGCTGCTGGGGTTATTTAATCTGCTTCCGGTTCTTCCTTTGGACGGGGGGAGAGTACTTAGAGCCCAGTTATCCCGGTGGCAGGGATATAAGAAAGCTACAGCCAGAATGGCACGACTGGGGCAGATAGCGGGTGTTGCTCTGGTACTCTGGGGAGTATACGAAACCTTTAGCTCGTTAACCGGCTTAAATATTATACTGGCCGGGGCAATTTTGTTCTGGTCAGCCCGGCGTGAAGGGCAGCTGTTAGCCTATTCATTTATGCGCTATCTGGTTAATAAAAAAGGGGATCTGGCTAGGAATGGTCACCTTCCGGCCCAGCAGTATGTCAGTAAACCGGATACCCTGGTGAAAACTATTTTGCAGGCCAGCAGTCCTACCTATTACTTGCTGGTGGTGGTTATCAGTGATAACCACCAGGTGCAGGGTATGGTCAGCGAAGCGGAACTGATTGAATGCCTGTTTGAAAAGGGACCCCTGGCCACTATTAGCGATTGCTGAGAAAACAGTTCCCTGTGTCATCGCACTTAGAGTTTAACGCCAGCAGGTTCACCATGTGCACCTGTTTCGTCGTCACGATATAGTAACGGCTCTTGGGTTGCAACGGCGCGTCGTACGTAACTCGCCCGGCTAATATTCCTGCTTAAGCCGTGCAGCTATGTTCCATTCTTTAGCAGCGGAGTCTTTCAACATATGAGGAGGTGTTTTCGTTCATGGTCGAATATCCTTCAGGTGACAATTGCTGAGCTGGGGAAAGGATTTCGCCATTTCCCTTGCATTACGCCTTCTGATGCAATACAATGAAAGCAACGCCAAAGTAAAGGAATGCATTTATGTCCGAGGTTGTTCACAACTAACCGTAGCTTCATACGGTTGCAAAAGCAGCACGGAGTCCCTGAAAGCAGGGACTGCTGGTGTATGGTTTGCAGCAGAACAACAGCGGCAGGCATTCTTATCATTATGAATAAATAATGACAGGAACCGTGCATGGGCATGGTTTTTTTATTCCAGGATTTTGGATCCGCACCAGGGTGTGTACCGGAGAGAGCAGCTGTTTGATCTGCTGCAGTCCGGTTTTTTTATTGTGTGCATTGTGGTGCAGGCTATGAAGAATAAAAAACTTGTGTCTGTCATTGCGAGCCGAAGGCGTGGCAATCCACAAACTCATACCGTAGATTTTGACTGAGATCGCCACGTCGCTTCGCTCCTCGCAACCTTAGCCGCGACCAAAGGGAGCATCAGTAGAACTGTAAGTGCGATGACACAGCGATGGCTATTTGCATAGCAATGACACATCTGGAATCCGTTTAATACTAAAGGAGGATGAATAATGAATCAAACTACTTTGCAGTTGCTGGAATTCCCTAAGATTCTGGAAGAAATAAAAACCTTTGCCCTGACGGAAACAGCCCGGCAGCTTTTAGACCAGCTTAAACCTTCAGTTAATGAACGGCAGATTCAAAACTGGATGGATGAGACCACTGAAGCTCGAACCATGCTTGGGGTGAATTCCAGCGTCCCCCTGCCCATTATGGAAAACATTCCCGAAATAATGGCCAAACTGGGCAAGGGTTTTGTACTTGCTCCCCAGGAACTTGAGTCCTGCGGCAAGCTGCTGGAGGGTGTAAAAAGAATGGTTAAATATATGGAAGCCATGCAGACGGTGGCTCCCCGCCTGGCTTCCTATGCTCATTCTATGTTTGCTCTGGATGATCTGTACGACGAGATCACTGGCGCCATAGTCAACCAGGAGGTAGCGGACCGGGCCAGCAGCGAGCTTTACCGGATTCGCAGGCGCATGGCTGTGGTGGAGGAACGTATCCGGCAGAAACTGCACGATATATTAAGATCGGATACCTACGCCCATATGCTTCAGGATGCGATTATTCAGGAAAGAAACGGGCGGATGGTGGTGCCAATCCAGCGGCAATACCGCAAGAAATTCTCCGGAACAGTAGTGGATACTTCTTCAACCGGTTCCACGGTTTTTATGGAACCAGCGGCTGTTACCCGCCTGCAGGACGAATACAGCCAGCTTAAATCCGAAGAAGAAGCAGAGGTCTATAGGATTCTCACTTATCTGACGGGGCGGGTAGAGAGTTATGCCCGTGAACTGTTAATAAATGTAGAAACCATCACTCATTATGATTTTGTATTTGCCAAGGCCAAGTACAGCCGATCTCAGGATATGCGGCCGGTACAGCTGAATACTTCCGGGGTCTGCGTTATCAAACAGGGGCGTCACCCGCTGCTGGGAGCCTCGGCGGTTCCTCTGGACTTTCATATCGGATCTGGTAAACGGGCCCTGGTCATTACCGGTCCCAATACAGGCGGCAAGACCGTAACCTTAAAAATGATCGGTCTGCTTACCATGATGTCCCAGGCGGGACTGCATGTACCGGCGGATGAGGGCAGTGAGATTGCCATATTCACCGATATATTAGCTGATATCGGGGACGGGCAGAGCATGGAACAGTCTTTGAGCACCTTTTCCGCTCATGTTCGCAATATCCTGACCATGCTGACCTGTGCTGACTCCCGCACCCTGGTACTGCTGGATGAACTGGGAGCCGGCACCGATCCTGCTGAAGGACGCGGTTTTGCCATCGCTGTGCTGGAGGAACTCTTCGCTCGGGGTGCTACTATTGTAGCTACCACTCATTTTGGAGAAATCAAGGAATTTGCCCAGCGGACCGAAGGCTTTGTCAACGGCTGCATGGAATTTGATCCTGACAGCCTGCAGCCTTTGTACAGGTTGAAGATCGGTACCTGGGGTGACAGCCACGCCTTCCTGATTGCTCTGAAGCTGGGTATGGATCCGGCTTTGATCAACCGGGCCTATGAGATAAGCTATGGCAAGCAGATGAATGTTTCTCAGGTGTTTGGGGATAAACTCAGGGATGATACTGTGATTCAGGAACACCAGGAGAAGATCCGGGCCCGGGAAGAGGCGGAAAAGCACCAGGCCCGCCTGGAACGGCAGCGTAAATATGAAAGGAAGCAGCTGAAAGTAGGGGACCGGGTATATATAAGCACTATGCGGCGTACCGGAGTGGTTTGTGAAGAAGAAAATGCCAAAGGCGATCTGGTGGTTCTGGTTCTGGGTAAAAAGTATAGGATCAACCATAAACGACTTACCCTTCATATTGACCGGGAAGATCTTTACCCGGAAAACTATGACCTGGATATCGTATTGGAAACCAAGGAAAACCGGAAAAAGAGAAAAATTATGCGCAAACGCCATGTAGAGGGCCTGGTAATTGAGAGCCGGGATGATGATATTTTCGATCCCCAATAAGAAGATATAGGCACTTTTTACATCCACGCTGGCGTGGTATGGGGAGGAAGCGATTAGGAAAGGCAGTAAAGAGTTATAGTAGAGGGAAAGGGGGCGAAAAAGAAAGGGACGCAGCGGAAAAGCGATGAAGTTTTTCCTACTTAGTATGGACACAACAATTAAATAGAATTTGATTCCAGACTGTCGATAAAGGTTATGAAAGAGATTGCCGCGTCGTTATCGCTCCTCGAAATGACACGAAAGACTGCTCTTTGTCATTGCACTTCCAGGACTACTCATGCTCCCATTGGTCGCTATTTATGTTGCGAGCCGAAGGCGTGGCAATCTAATCTTTATACTATTTTGACATAAAAAAATTAAATAATATTTAATTTTACTGCAAAAAATGATAATATATTTAACAAAAGAGGGGGCATAATAGCAGAACCTATCTTTTTTTTACACTGTGCGTTAAATAATATTTAACATATTGCTAATAAATAAAGTGCAATTTAATCTTTGCCCCCTCTATTTATTACTCCGATAAGAAAGGAAACATGTCCATGACTTTGGGAGAATGTTTACGAGAAATTAGAGAAGGAAAGGAAATGACCATCGCAGATCTGGCTAAGCTGACAGGAATGACAAGTAGTCATATTAGTCAGATAGAAAGGGATCTGGCTAGTCCATCAGTTTCTTCATTAAGAAAGTTAGCAGCAGCTTTGAATGTGCCTGTTTCAAGTTTTTTTAGTCATGAAGAACAGAATTCAGGTGCAGTGGTTAGAAAAGATCACCGTAAAAAACTGAAATTACCAGGAGCGCATACCAGTTATGAGCTTTTATCACCTGATTTTACGAAGACGGTCCAAATGCTTTTAACTCGATTGGAGCCTGGGGCCCATAGTTCGGAAGAACCTATGGGACATGGAGGCGAAGAATGTGCCTATATTATTGGGGGTACTGTCAAATTCATTATAGGAGGTGAAAAATACACGCTTCACGATGGTGACAGTATCTACTACAAAGGACAGCATCCCCACAAAATAATAAATGTCGGAGATAGTGTGGTAACAATTATTTCAGCAATTAGCCCACCAGGATTTTAAAAGGAGCTGAGGTAAATGGGCTGCAAAGTTGGTCAGTGGGTGCAAATTCACAGTATCATCTTACCAGCCGGGCAAAGAGCACCTCAGGTACCAGAGGATACCCAACAGGTTCCCCTAGAAATGTGGTGCAAGGGATTTGCCTTGGAAGAGGCTGAGCTAGGTGAGGAGGTGAGAATAGAAACAGTTATTGGACAAGTATTAACCGGTACCTTATGTAACATAAATCCTCGTTATGAACATGATTTTGGCGAACCAGTACCCGAACTGCTGACTGTGGGAATGGAATTAAGAAAGATGTTAGAGGAGGTGAGGAGACAGTGACCCAGAGAGATACCAGTTATCTGGCAGTTATGGCCCGTAAAAATGAAATTATGAAAAGGGCTATAGGCATTGACTATGACACTTTCGAAGAAGGGCAATTGGCTTTTGATTATGAAAAGATGATGAGTGAAACCGCTTACAGCATCGATGAAGTAAAAAGAATTCAAGCTGAGACTGCAGTAGGCAATACTCCTATGATTGAATTACGCAATATCACACAACTGGTGCGGGCTGTCTCTCCTCCCGGGAAAGGCGCCCGCATTTTTGTCAAAGATGAGGCTTGTAATCCATCGGGAAGTTTTAAAGCTCGCCGTGCAGCAGTGTCAGTTTACCACGCTAAAAAGGCAGGTTATAAAGGGGTGGTAACTGCTACTAGTGGTAATTTTGGCGCAGCGATTGCTTCCCAGGCAGCAATGCGCGGGTTGAAATGCATTGTTGTACAAGAAACCTATGACAGCCACGGCATCGGTCAGCCGGAGATTTTGGAAAAGGGGCGTGCCTGTGAAGCCTATGGTGCTCAGGTTATGCAATTGACGGTAGGACCGGAACTATTTTATATGTTTTTGCGTGTTCTTGAGGAGACAGATTATTTCAATGCATCTCTTTATACGCCTTTTGCTATTGCCGGAATTGAAACATTGGGAATGGAAGTAGCGGAGGACATACGCAAAATTGCGGGTAAAGATCCTGATGTTGTGGTGGTAACGCATGCTGGAGGCGGAAATACCACCGGAACCGCTCGAGGCTTAATCAAAGCTGGAGCAACTCAAACTCAGGTAGTATCAGCAAGTGTTGATTTATCGGGACTTCGTATGGCTAGTGATGTTGATTTTAACAAAAAATCTTTCACCACTGGTCACACTGGTTTTGGAGTACCTTTTGCAACATGGCCTGATCGTGCTGACGTACCTCGCAATGCGGCGAGACCTCTGCGGTATATGGATCGCTACGTTACTGTGACCCAGGGTGAGGTGTTTTATGTTACGGAAATGCTGGCCCAGCTGGAAGGCCTGGAAAGAGGCCCGGCAGGATGTACAGCTCTTGCCGCTGCAGTAAGCTTAGCGAAAGAACTTGATCAGGATCAAATCGTAGTCGTACAGGAAACTGAATATACAGGTGCTGGAAAACACCCTCAGTCGCAGTTAACTTTTGCCCGGCAAATGGGTATTACCATCCGGCGCGGCGACCCTCGTGAAAATAAGCCTGGCGAATGCATCGTAATTCCTGAAGCATTAAGTCAAATCCAAGCTGTTGACCAGGATATCAAGCATTTACGTAAAAGCTATATAAGCAATGTTATCAAAACTAATGGCGTCACCAAGGTCAGCGAAAAGGAAATCCAATTCCTGGCTGAAGAGACCAAAAGTGATCACGATTTTGTTTGTCAGGTGCTACAAGAACTGGGAATTCATTGGTAATTCGAAGTTATATTGGTATGCATTGTCCATATAGAAAGGAGAATGTTACATGGATGGGAATAGCACCTATAACAGCCGTGTGGCTGAATTAACCTCAACTGCTAGTGAATTGAAAAGGGATCTGAACCTGTTCTCTGCGATTAACCTAGTCGTTGGTGGTGTTATAGGGTCAGGGATCTTTTTAGTAGCAGCGGATATTGCCAATATTATTGCCAGCCCGGGGATGATATTGATCGCTTGGGTGGTCGGTGGCATGCTTTCCCTGGCAGGTTGTCTGAGTTATGCGGAACTAAGCTCCACCATGCCGCGGTCCGGTGGACAATATGTTTTCTTAAGAGAAGCCTATGGTGAACCGATCGCGTTTCTAAATGGATGGACTCAGTTTTTAGCTGTTCAAGCCGGAAGTATAGCTAGTGTTGCCGCATGCTTTGGACTCTATGCCGGGTATTTCCTGCCGTTTAGCGATATGGGCCTCCGGTGGGTAGCAGTAGCAGTTATAGTTATTTTAACAGTAATTAATTATTATGGAGTTCGCCACGGCGGCCTGGTTAATAATATTTTTACTATTGCCAAAGTGGCGGCTATTTTGCTTCTGGTTGGAGCTGGGCTTTCCTTTACCGGAGGGGGCTCCTTAAGTGGTAGTTTTGAAAATTTCTTCAGTACAGATGGAATGACGTTAAGTGCTTTTGGACTAGCTATGATCGCAGTATTATGGGGATATCAAGGATGGGACTATACGACCTTTATTGCGGAAGAGGTACAGGATCCCAAACGTAATATCCCCAAAGCTTTAACCATAGGTATGTTGATTATAATCGCCATCTATGTTATCACTAACCTGGCCTATCTGAATACCATGTCTGTAACCGAAATTGCCAACTCTAAACTACCCGCAGCCGATGTGGCCACGATAGTAATCGGACCACTTGGGGCAGCTTTCATATCCATTGCTATCATGATCTCCTGTTTTGGCAGCGATGATGCAAATATTATGTCTGCTCCCCGAATTTATTATGCTATGGCCAAAGACGGGTTGTTTTTTAAGAAGTTTGGCGAAGTTCACCCGAAATATAAAACTCCCGGTTTTAGTATTTTAGTTGGAGGTTTATGGTCGTGTATTCTGGTGTTGACTAATTCCTTTGATCAACTATATTCGTTGACCGTTTTCGCTGCTTTCACTTTTTATGCCTTAGGCGGAGTCGCGGTTTTCATTTTGCGCAAAAAGTATCCGGATATTGAACGCCCGTATAAGGCACCTTCTTGGATTGTCGTAACTTTCATTATAATCAGTTTGGTATTTGTTGGCAACACACTCGTGACTAATCTGCGTGCATCTTTATTTGGTCTTGGCGTAATTGCCATAGGTATCCTAATGTACTTCTATTTCAAAGCCAAAAAAGATCAGGGAGCATTAGAGGGCTAATCAGGGAGGAATAGATAATGAAAAAAGTTATGCAATGGGGCTTTGGAGCCATGGGTTCAGGGATTGTCAAACTTATGCTTGAACGCAAGGGTATTGAGCTGGTTGGCGTAGTTGACATACGTGAAGAGCTTCAAGGCAAAGATGTTGGGGAACTACTTGGCTTGGGGCGTAAAATTGGAGTGACGGTTAGCAATGATCCGGCGGAAATACTAAAAAGCAAGAAACCAGACATAACTATGTTGGCAACAGGTTCATTTGTTGATGAAACCTTAGATCAGGTCAAACTAATACTGGAAAATGGCTCAAACTGTATTTCCACTGCTGAGGAAATGGCGTATCCCTGGAAATCCCACCCGCAGCAATCCAAAGAACTGGATGAGCTTGCCCGTAAAAACCAGGTTAGCTTGCTGGGCACAGGTGTAAACCCTGGATTTGTACTGGATTTGCTCATTATAGCTTTGACTGGAGTATGTGGACATGTAGAAAAAATCAAAGCAGCACGGATAAATGACCTTTCTCCTTTTGGACCTACCGTCATGAAAACCCAGGGAGTAGGAACGACCGTAGAAGAGTTTGAAGCAGGATTAAAGAACGGAACAATTGTTGGACATATCGGGTTTCAGCAATCCATTGCCATGATTGCCGATGCTCTGGGATGGGAACTCGATGAAATCGTGGAAAAACGCGAAGCAATTGTCAGCAAAACGCACCGGGAGACTCCTCATGTAGTAGTTGAACCGGGAATGGTAGCAGGATGTCGTCATCTGGGATATGGAATAATGAACGGCAAAGTAGTAATTGAACTGGAACATCCCCAGCAAATTCATCCCGAGATTGAGAATATAAAGACAGGGGACTATATTACCATTGAAGGGGATAATCCGGTGCATGTAGCTAACCAGCCAGAAATTGCCGGAGGAAAAGGGACTATAAATGTATGTGTAAACATGATACCGCATGTATTGAATGCCCGTCCCGGGTTGTTGACTATGTTGGATCTGCCAGTACCGCACCCGTTTAAATCTCTATAAAAAAAGGTACCAAATTTTTTGAGACATTCGTCATATTGTATTCATAGCACACAGGCCAAGTACTGTTTATGCCAAGAGAGAGTTTAATTACTCTGTCTTGGCATTCTTTATCTAAAGACCGGGAGTTTCTCCTCATGAACCTGGACACCGACCTGCTAGAAAAGGCAAAAGATTAACCTCCGGGGTTTGTGGTAATATATATAATACGGCATTTAATGGCAGAAGCGGAGGATCAAGATGCAGGAGAAGTTATTCCGGGAGATCTTACCCCGGGTATCGAAACCGATTCGTTACACTGGTAATGAATTAAATATAATCAAGAAAGACTGGAAAAACAGCCGGGTTAAAATGGTGTTTGCTTTTCCCGATGTATATGAGGTTGGTATGAGCCACATCGGCGGCCGGATACTGTACGGTCTAATAAATGAAACCACTGACCATGTGCTGGAGAGGTGCTTTGCTCCCTGGCCGGATATGGAGAAAATCATGCGGGAAGAAGGAATTCCCCTGTATTCCCTGGAGTCCTACCGGCCCCTTACTGATTTCGAGGTAGTGGGTTTTTCCCTGCAGTATGAACTTTCGGCAACCAACATCCTGAATATGCTGGATCTGGCGGGTATACCGGTTTTCAGTCACCAGCGTACTGATGAGCACCCGCTGGTATTGGGCGGCGGTCCGGTAGCTTTCAATCCGGAACCTTTCAGTGACTTTTTTGACCTGTTTATGATCGGCGATGGGGAAGAAGCCTTGCCAGAATTGCTGGATGAAGTGGAGCGGGTGCGCAACCTGCCCCGCCGGGAAAAACTGCTCCAGCTGGCCCAGATTGAAGGGATTTATGTGCCTTCCCTGTATAAGGTGGCTTACAACAGCGAAGGCCACCTGGTATCCATGGAACCTGTTCACCCCGAGGTACCGCGGCGGGTACGCAAAAGAATCGTAGCTGACCTGGATGCAGCCTACTATCCGGACAATCCTATACTTCCCTATATGACGGTGGTGCATGACCGGGCGGTGCTGGAAGTTATGCGGGGATGCCAGCGGGGGTGTCGTTTCTGTCATGCGGGTATGGTGTATCGCCCGGTGCGGGAGAGGAGTTTGGAGACCTTGAGACGTCAAGCCCGGGCTCAGCTGGGGAATACTGGTTATGAGGAAATATCACTGGCTTCCTTGAGCACCCTGGATTATACTGGGGTCCATCCCCTGGTCAAAGGTCTGGTGGAAGAACATGGTGCCAAAGGAGTAGGGGTGGCCTTGCCTTCCCTGCGGGTGGATGCCTTTTCTATTGATCTGGCCAATGAGGTACAGAAAGTGCGCAAAACCACTTTAACCCTGGCCCCGGAGGCAGGAAGCCAGCGACTGAGGGATGTTATCAATAAGAATGTGGATGAACAGCAGCTGTTTGAAGCGGTGGAAGCCGCTTTCAAGTCGGGCTGGCTATCAGTAAAGCTTTACTTTATGATTGGGCTGCCTACCGAAACCGAAGAAGATCTGGACGGTATATTAAAGTTATTGGAAGAGGTCAAGCGTATAGGCAACAAATACTCGCGGCGTCCGGTGGAGATCCGGGCCAGCATGGCCTGTTTTGTTCCTAAGGCCCATACTCCCTTTCAATGGCAGCCCCAGGACAGTATTGAGACCTTGCAGCAGAAGATCAGCTATATGACTCGTTACCGGCGCAAAGGCATTAAGCTCAGCTTTCATGACAGCCGGGTCAGCTATTTGGAAGGTATACTAGCCCGGGGGGATCGTAAGTTAGGACAGGTGATATACAATGCCTGGCAAAACGGGGCGGTTTTTGACGGATGGTCCGAGTACTTCCGCTTTGAATACTGGCAGAAAGCCCTGGCTGATTCCGGGATCGATCCAGATTTTTATGTTACCCGGCCGCGTTCCTATAAGGAATTCCTGCCCTGGGATTTTATTGACAGCGGAATAAGCAAGGCCTTCCTGCGCCATGAAAATGAAAAAGCCTTGCGGGGTGAACCCACCCCGGACTGCCGCCAGGAGGACTGCACCGGCTGTGGGGTTTGCCCTAGCTTTGAAGTGGAAATTGATCTGAGAGGGGGAGGCCCTGGTGCGCATCAGAGCTGAGTACAGCATTGGTCCGGAACTGCGCTTTTTATCAAACCTGGAAACCATGCATATGATGGAACGTGCGTTGAGACGGGCAGGAATTCCCTTCGCTCTTACTGAAGGATTCAATCCTCATATTCGCTTGTCCATGGGTACGGTTCTGCCGGTAGGATTGTGGGGCAAAAAAGAGTATTTTGATTTGGAACTGGAACAAGCCATGCCCCTTGATCAGTTGCGCGATGGCTTAAATAAGGCACTGCCTGCAGGTGCTCACATTGAACAGGTTCGGCTGATTGATGCTGCCGCCCCGTCCCTTATGAAGGTAGTCAACTGTGCTGCCTATGGTTTTCTTATTCGCATGCCCGAGGAGGATATCAGCGTTATATGTCAAAATATTCTTAAAGCTGACAGCCTGCCGGTTAGGAGTCGAGGAAAGAAGAAAGGTGTTGACAAGGATCTCAGAAAGGGTATTTATAAATTAGATTTACAGCATAGTGAGGGATGCTTTTGCCTGATGCTTTGGGTAGGAACAGGAGAACCTGTTAATATTCGCTATGATGAAGTCATGGATCTCCTGCAGCAGCAAGGTGTTCCTCCTGAAGCCATTCTCGACGTATTCCGGGAGGGCAATTATATCCGAGTGAATGAACGGCTGTATAGCCCGTTGGAAAGGTAAGTGCATGAGCCGAGAAATCATTGCGGAAGTCTACCCTTGGGAATCCCGGGTAGGAATTGTGGAAGAAGGTCGCCTGGTGGAAGTATTCTGGGCCGACCAAAACGAAAATGTAGGCAAGATATACAAGGGCAAGGTTAAGGATATAATTCCTGGACTTTCCTGTGCCTTTATTGATATAGGCTTGGCCAAAAATGCATTTCTGTATGCGGGGGATATCGTGGCGCCCGGCTTAAAAAAAAGCCGCAATATATTTGATCTGGTTAAAACCGGGCAGGATATCATGGTACAGGTTAAAAAAGAGGCTTTTTCGGAAAAAGGTGCCCGGGTCACCGGCGATTTGACTATTCCTGGGCATTTTTTGGTTTTACTGGTCTACCAGAATGAAGTGTCTATATCGCGGAAGATCACTGGTGACAGCCGCCGGGAACACCTGCGCCGCCTGGTGGAAGCTAACAAACCTGAAGGGGTAGGGGTAATACTCAGAACTGCTTGTCTGGAGGCTGATGATCAGGAGATATTAGGAGAACTACAGGAACTCCTGCAGGTTTGGGAGGAAGTACAGCGTCGCTTCGAGAACAATAAGGCTCCCAGTTTGCTGTATGAAGATATTGATGTTTTGGAAAGAACCCTGCGGGATTATCTGGACAGCGATATCAACCGGGTGGTAATAAACAATATTAAATTAAAAGAGCGTATCAACAATTACATACGCAAAAAGGGAGGAGCCCACTTTAGGGTTCAGTTTGAAGAAGGCGATTTATTTGAAAAGTATGGTTTGGAGAAGGAGATACGCCGGGCTCTGCGCCGCAAAGTTTGGCTCAAAAGCGGTGGTTATTTGATTTTTGACCAGACCGAAGCCATGACCGTTATTGATGTAAATAGCGGAAAATACACCGGCAAAGATGATTTCGAAGAAACTGTCTACAAGCTGAACCTGGAAGCGGCAGTGGAGATACCCCGTCAGCTGCGCTTGCGAAGTATTGGAGGCATTATTCTCATTGATTTTATTGATATGAAAAATAAAGGCAATCAGGAAGAAGTGGTAGCGGTCTTGCGCACCGAACTGCAAAAGGACAAGGCCCACACCCGCATTATTGGCCTGACCGGGCTGGGTTTTCTGGAGATGACGCGCAAAAAGTCACGTTATGGGATATCTGAATTCTTTACCGACGAATGTATAGCCTGCAACGGCCGGGGGCGTACCTTAAACCTATTTGCCCTGGCCTGTGAGGTTAAGCGGAAGCTGGCCAACATGGGATACACTGAAAATTCGGAAATTACTTGTGAAGCCCATCCTGAACTTCTCCAGTACATTGAAAATGATGCCAGGAATCTGGAGTACATCAAAAGGCGTACCGGCAAGGAGATTAAGCTGGTAGCTAACCCGGAGCTGGCTGTACATGACTACCAGATCAGTACCGACTTCAAACCCTGAAGTCTTGCTTGACTTTGCTGTCCCGAGTGTGTTAACTTGTAATGTGGGTTGCACGTTTTTGCAACCGCTCAGTACAGGTTTGTTAAACGGCTGGTTGGCCTACCTGGTTACTGGCGAGTCTAAAAAATGTGGAGGTGTCTGTCTAATGTATGCAATTATCCAGACAGGCGGCAAACAGTACAAAGTTACTGAAGGCAGCGTTCTCAAAGTGGAAAAGTTGAACGCTCAGCCTGGAGACCGTCTTACTCTGGACCAGGTACTTATGATCAGCGATGATAACGCTGTGCGGGTAGGAAACCCTCTGGTTCCTAACGCCCAGGTTACCGCGGTGGTACTGGAGCAGGGTCGGGAAAAGAAAGTTGTAGTTTACAAGTACAAGAGACGCAAAAACTATCGCAGGAAACAAGGCCATCGTCAACCTTATACCAAAATTAAGGTGGAAAAAATCGAAGGTTAATGATACTTATTACGTTTACCTGTCAGGGCAGTGAGATTCAGGCCTTTACCGTGGAAGGACACGCCGGATATGCTCCGGAAGGAGAGGACATCTATTGTGCCGGGGTTTCAGCGATTGCCCAGACCACGTTGTTGGGACTGATTAAACATTTATCCCGGGAACCGGTGTATGAGATCAGAAAAGGATGGCTGAGCTGTCAGCTTCCCAGTGAACTTGATGAAGAGGATAAGTTAAAAGCTCAGGTGTTGCTATCCACACTGGAGACCGGAGTGAATTCCATGATGCAAGCCTATCAGGGATTTGTACGAGTTGAGTACAGGAGGTGTTAGATATGTTCGCATTTGATCTGCAATTATTTGCTCATAAAAAGGGTGTTGGCAGTTCCAAGAACGGCCGCGACAGCGAGTCCAAACGCTTAGGAGTTAAACGCTATGATGGCCAAGTGGTACGGGCCGGCAATATACTGGTGCGCCAGAGAGGCACCAAGATTCACCCCGGCAATAACGTAATGATCGGTGGAGACGATACTTTATTTGCGGTTATTGATGGCCGGGTGAAGTTCGAACGGGTTGGCAAGAATCGCAAACAGGTCAGTGTATATCCCCTGCAAGAAACGGCTACCCTATAAGTAAACGGATTAGATTTCGAAACCCCTGGAGAGATTCAGGGGTTTTTTGCTATAAATCTATTAAGAGGAGATACTAGCCTATGAAGGACGAGCAGGTGGTACAACTGCTGCGGCAGATGCGCCACGATTTTGGCAATCATCTACAGGTTATCAGCGGTTATCTGGATTTAGGACGCCTTGATGAGATTAGAAAATATATTCATTCCCTGGCCGAGGATATGGCTGAAGAAAGAATTATATTTGCCAGCAGAACTCCGGAGGCGGCTTTGTATTTTTACCGACAGCTTTTAATGGCCCGGGAAAGAGATATCAATATGCGTTATCAGGATTTAAGCGTCGCATCAATTAAAGTTCTGGAGAAGTATGAGGAACCTCTGCAAAGTGTAATAAAGGTAGCAGCTGCGGCTGATAATAAGCGACTGTCAGTATCCGTGCACGAGGGTGAACCCGGCAATATGCTGATTTACATAAGTTTAGAAGGAGAAACGGAACCGGTTATTGTATCGGTTATGGAGTGAACTCTATGTTTGTCGACTATGCCAAGGTATATGTCAAAGGCGGAGATGGCGGCAATGGTATTGTGGCCTTTCGCCGGGAAAAATATGTTCCCATGGGCGGCCCAGCCGGAGGAGACGGCGGGCGGGGCGGCAATGTGGTGTTTGTGGCTGATGAAGGTCTCAGTACCTTAATGGATTTTAAATATCGCAAACATTTCAAAGCCCAGCGAGGTGCTCACGGGCAAGGTAAAAATATGCATGGAGCTAGCGGAGAAGATATGGTCGTACGGGTTCCGGTGGGAACCATTGTCCGGGATGACGACACCGGCGAAGTGATAGCCGACTTAATCCAGGCCGGACAGGAAGTGATTGTAGCCCGGGGTGGCCGGGGAGGCCGGGGCAATGCCCGCTTCAGCTCCTCAGTAAATCGTGCCCCCACTATAGCAGAGAACGGGGAACCTGGAGAAGAACGCTGGGTCAGGTTGGAGTTAAAGCTATTAGCCGACGTAGGATTGGTAGGCTTTCCTAATGCCGGAAAGTCCACCTTGATATCGGTCATTTCCGCTGCCAAACCCAAAATCGCTGACTATCCTTTCACCACGCTGGTTCCCAATTTAGGTGTGGTTCAGACCCGCAGCCACGAATCCTTCGTGGTAGCTGATATACCCGGTTTGATAGAAGGAGCTCACCGGGGAACCGGTTTAGGTCACGATTTCCTACGTCATATTGAACGCACCCGGGTCCTTCTGTTCGTTTTGGATACTGCGCAGACCGAAGGACGAGACTGCCTGCAGGACTATCAGGTGCTGCGTCAGGAACTGGAAGCTTTTAACCCTGATCTGGCAACCCGGCCCTTTTTAATTGCGGCTAATAAAATGGATTTACCCGACGCCCAAGTGAATTTTGAAAAGCTTAAGGATGAATTCGGTGATGCTGTGTTGCCTATTTCGGCGGCTACCGGACAGGGGATAGAGGCTCTTATTGACCGGGTTTGGCAATTGCTGTCCCTGGTACCCCGGGAAAAAGTTCTGGTTGGCGAAGCCGAAGTAGTTCGCCGCTTTGAAGAGGAAGAGCCTTTTACTATCGAAAAAATAGACGGTATATATGAAGTCAAAGGTAAACGCATTGAAAAACTGGTGGCTATGACCAACTTCAGCACCGATGATGGCCTGCAGCGTTTTCAGCGTATTATAGAGAAGATAGGTTTGGAAGAAGCCTTGAAAGATATGGGAATTCAGGAAGGAGATACGGTACGCATCAAGGACCTGGAATTTGAATATTCCGAGTAGGCGTTGACGAATCTGAAAAGGCTATCTTTCATGTCATTGCCCCCTACGGGGACTCCTGATGTTCGCTAGCGCTTACTATTAATGTTGCGAGCCCCTGCTAAGGGGCGTGGCAATCTCAAACGGGGATTACAGGTGATGGTGAAAGAGATCGCCACGTCGCTTTGCTCCTCGCGATGACATAGAGAATAATAGAGCGATGCCCACATCGCCCCAAAGGGTCTGAGGAGAGAATCATGAGCAAACGTGAATTACTAAAGGAATGCCGGCGGGTAGTAATCAAAATTGGCACCAGCACATTGACTCACACTAACGGCCAGTTGAACCTGCGGCGCATAGAATCCCTGGTAAGGGAAATCGCTGATTTACATAATCAAGACATAGAGGTGTTGGTAGTTAGTTCCGGAGCTATTGGTGTAGGGGCAACCCGTATGGGATATAAAAAGGTTCCCAAAACCATGCCTGAGAAACAGGCTCTGGCAGCCATTGGCCAGGGTGCTTTGCTGCACCTGTATGAAAAACTGTTTGCCGAGTATGGCAAAACCGTGGCCCAGGTGTTAATCACCCGCGGTGACTTTGATGAAAGGCTGCGTTATTTGAATGCCACCAATGCTTTTCTGGCCATTCTGTCCATGAAAGTGATTCCTATCATTAATGAGAATGACACCGTAGTGGTGGAAGAGATAAAATTTGGCGATAATGATACCCTCTCCGCTCTGGTGGCAGGAGTGGTAGATGCTGATCTGCTCCTGATACTATCAGATGTAGACGGGTTTTTCAGCAGTGATCCCCGGGTTGACAGCCAGGCTCGCCTGATCAGTGAAATTGAAGAAATCACAGACGAGATGGAGGAACATTCCCACAACCGGGGCAGCAGTTTTTCCAGCGGCGGCATGCACACCAAATTGAAAGCCGCCCGTATGTGCATGGCAGCGGGAATACCCATGGTTATTGCCAACAGTGCTGAGGAGAACGTAATTCGCCGGGTAGTAGAAGGAGAACAGCTGGGCACTTTGTTTATCCCCCGGGGTGAACGCATGCATGCCCGCAAAAAGTGGATTGCCTTCGGGTCCGTTACCCAGGGTGCGGTGGTAGTAGATGCCGGAGCGCAACAGGCTCTCTTGGAACGTGGCAAGAGCCTGCTTCCTTCAGGTGTGATTAGAGCAGAAGGAGATTTTGAAAGGGGAGCTATCATAGCAGTTCTGAATCAGCAGGGAACGGAAATAGCCCGGGGAGTAGTAAATTACAGCGCTGCCGAAATATCACAGATAGCCGGCAGGAAGTCCACGGAAATCGAAAAGGTATTAGGCAGCAAAGACTATGACGAGGTTATCCACCGCAACAACCTGTGGGTGGAATAGTTAATTAGAACAGATGGAGGAGGAAAAAATGGACGATCAGCTCAGGGAAACATTGTTAAATCAGGGCAGGCAGGCCAAGTTGGCTTCGCGAGAGTTGGCTGTCGCTCCTACCACATTAAAAAACCAGGCTTTGCTGGACATGGCCGATGCGTTGGTAGCTGGCAGGCAGGAAATTATTGCAGCCAACCGTGTTGATTTGGAGCAAGGGGAAAAGATGGGTCTGACCGCAGCCCTCTTGGAACGTTTGATGCTGAATGAAAAGCGTATTAATGATATGGCTCAGGGTTTAAGAGAGATTGCGGCTCTGCCCGATCCTGTCGGGCAAGTTTTAGGGATCACCAAACGTCCCAACGGTTTGGAAGTGGGACGGGTCAGAACTCCCATCGGGGTCATCGGAATTATATATGAGTCACGTCCCAATGTGACTGCTGATGCCGCCGCCCTGTGTGTAAAGGCTGGCAACAGCATCTTGCTGCGGGGCGGGGAAGAGGCTTTGAACTCTAATCGGGTAATTGCCCGTCTGATAGCTGATGCCGCCACCCGGGCTGGTTTGCCTAAAGGAGCTATTCAACTGGTGGATAGTGAGGACCGGGACGCAGCGGTTTTTATGATGCAGATGAATGATTACCTGGATGTGCTGATCCCGCGCGGAGGCAAGGGGCTGAAAAAAGCAGTGCTGGAAAATGCTACTGTACCAGTGATCATGACCGGCATGGGCAACTGCCATGTGTATGTAGACCAGTATGCAGATCTGGACAAAGCCCTGCCCATCATCTTAAATGCCAAGGTCCAGCGTCCCTCGGTATGCAATGCTGCCGAAACTCTCCTAGTACACGAGGCTGTGGCAGAAGAGTTTTTGCCCCGGGCTATTGCCGAACTGCAGAAAGCCGGGGTGGAGATTCGCGGCTGCCAGCGCACCTGCCAGATTGTTGCTGGTATAAAAGAAGCCCAGGAGTCAGACTGGGACGAGGAATACCTGGATTTAATCCTGGCAGTACGGGTGGTGGACAGTTTGGATGAGGCTATCGAACATATCAATACTCATGGCACCGGGCACAGCGAAGCTATAGTCAGCGAAGACTACAGCCATGTGCGTCGTTTCCTGGCTGCGGTGGATGCAGCAGCAGTGTACGCCAACGCTTCCACCCGGTTTACCGACGGCGGTGAATTCGGCTTTGGGGCCGAAATCGGCATCAGTACCCAGAAACTGCATGCCCGCGGACCCATGGGTCTTAACGAACTGACCACCACCAAGTTTATAGTCTACGGAGATGGCCACATTAGATAAACAAGAAGCATGGGGACGTTCTTTTTGCTTCCTCTTTCAGCTTTTTTGAAAGGAAGCAAAAAGAACGTCCCCATGCTTCTACTCGATTATCTCGAGATGATATTGAGCCAGTTTTTGCTGGTCTTCGGCGCTGAGTTGGTATTCTCGCTGCAGCAATTCCCGCTCCGGTTTGCTGCCGCAGAGTTCAGTAGACAGGTAGCGTAGGCCATTGTCATTAATCATGGTAACTATGCGTTTAAAATGAGGATATTTCTCAGCCACCTTAAAAGCTGCTTGCACATTGCATCCCGATGAAGTTCCGCAGAAGATTCCTTCCTGACGGGCCATCTGCCGCGCCATTTCCATGGCCTCATATGAACTGACCAATACTATGCCATCTACATACTGCAGATCCAGAATCTCGGGAATTAGACCGTCGGCGATCCCCTGTACCTTGTGTTGACCAATGATTCCCTTGGAAAGAATCGGTGAATCAGCTGGTTCGGAGATGAATACTTTTATTGCGGGGTTTTTGCTCTTTAAGTATTTTGCCGTTCCGGTAACCGTACCACCGGTGCCCTGGCACATTATAAAAGCATCCAGTTCACCACCGGTCTGCTCCCAGATTTCCGGTCCGGTATTGTTCATATGGGCTCGAATATTATCCTCCCGGTAAAATTGCCCGATTTCAAATACCATCCCAGAATATTGCTCTTTGATGCGAGCCACCTCTTCCAAAACCAGATCCACATCAGTTTCAGCACCGGGAGTGAGCACCAGTTCTGCTCCATAGGACTGAATAGTCTTTTTGCGTTCCTCACTCATACCTTGGGGCATTACAATTATCACTCGATAGCCGCAGGCTGCTCCTACCATAGCGGTGGAGATGCCGGTATTGCCGGTGGTTCCCTCCAGAAGTATCATGCCGGGTTTCAATTCGCCCCGTTCCTCAGCCCGGCGGACAATTTCATAAGCCACACGATCTTTAAGGCTGCCGCTGGGATTGGGAAACTCCAATTTAACACAGATGTCGGGTTGAATACCGGCTGACAGTCTCTTTAAGCTAACCATCGGGGTTCGGCCGATACACTCCAGAATGCTGCTGTGAATGGTGCGATTGGCATCCCATTTAATCAACTTTTTCCCTCCCTACCACAATTACAAGATCCATTCTTTACCGAAACGCAGCTGACAGCTTACTACAGCTGTCACTTCTGCAGGTACTTCCTCAAAAAAGGCTGGTCTGGTTTGGGTTTGCTGGTGCAAATACTCTGCCATGGTCTGGATAACCAGCTGCCGGTCGGCGGGGTTGCGCAGTGTTAATCCTTTATTCTGCAGGTATTCGGCAGCCCCATTGTTCAATTGGATCTCATAATCGGCCAGCTGTTCAAAAAACTTTTTCCAGTTCTGCAGTTCAGAATGATTCTCCCAGCCTATACCCGGGCAAACGAAATGACGGCAGATCGATTCCCTCATATGTTGGGGCAGACGGCACCCTCCCTGACGGCTATGAAAACGGCAACGATAGCTGTCACCATCAGGCTGTTGATTAATGGTGACCGAAGCGTCAAGTATGGTTATTCCGTCCATCTGAAAAATTTCTTCTAACAGTTCGGGCTGGTTATGCAGCAGATACACCAAATCAGTGGCATAAAAAACCGGCGAATAAAACCCGCAGCATCCCTTGTCATCCTGCCGGGGACAGCGGGTGCAAAGATCCACTTCAATGTAGCTTCTTAGCCCATTATTATGAAAAACTAGCTGAACCTGTGTTTCCACTTTAAATACTCCCCACAGTAATAGTCTTATTATAGGGCTTTTGGACGCTTAAAGGAAGCATATGCAAATGGCGTGTTAAATCAACTGGGGAGCAGGTTTGCATTTTAGGGGTATAATCGCTATCATTTAATTAGATTTCGATTATCTACATAGGTGATAGATTGACACATAGAAAGGCAATTGGCATTTTAGGAGGAACGTTCGACCCGGTTCATTATGGCCATTTGGTAGCTGCGCAATATGCGGCTTATGGCTTCCATTTGAACAGGGTTATTTTTATGCCTGCAGCCCAGCCTCCTCACAAAAACGCTGTCAATGTCCTGGAGGCCAGACACCGCCTGGCTATGATCCAGCTGGCTATTGCAGATAATCCCGTTTTTGAAATGTCTACCCTGGAGATAGAGCGTTCCGGAATTTCCTATACTGTTGATACTGTTGAAACCATGCTGCGGACTTATCCTGATATGGATTTATACTTTATCATGGGCATGGATTCCCTGTACATACTTGATACCTGGAAAGATGTTCAGCGGTTGGTTGCTATGTGTCGCTTTATAGTGGTAACCCGGCCCAATTACTGCCTGAACCGCAGCGAACCAGCTCTGCAGGCAGTTCCCGAACAGTTCTGGGATCGAGCCGATTTTTTGGAAATCCCGGCGATGGATATTTCTTCTACCGATTTGCGGGCCAGGGTCCGGCAGGGCAAGCCCATCCGCTATCTGGTACCTCCGGCTGTGGAGAAGTATATTTATGATCATGCCCTGTATCAGGGAGATTAATGGCATGGTACCCTAAAGGGGCGGGCGACAGAGTCGTCGCCTGCAAAACGAGGCGATGTGAAAAATACCTAAATCTGTCATTGTACGGCTAATGTTGCGAGCCCCTCTAGGGGGCGTGGCAATCTCTGCTATAACTTGCGGTTTGGGTTTTGAGATCGCCACGCGCTACGCGCTCGCGATGACACATAAGATGACTTACTTGAGTCGCCGCGTCGCTTCGCTCCTCGCAACCTTAATAGTGAGCGTTAGCGAACATCGGGAGTGCCCGAAGGGTGCGATGACATATTGAGGGATATTTTTACAGCTGTTACCATAGGGCATGGAGGATATCATGAAATACACTGATGCAGAGATAATTGCAGTAATACAAAAACGTCTTTCTGCCAACCGTTTTCAGCACAGCCTGCGGGTAGCGGAGGTTGCTCGCCGCCTGGCGGAACAGTACCGGGTTGATCCTGGACAAGCCTATACTACCGGGTTGCTCCATGACTATGCCAAGGGATTATCCGGCCAGCAACTGCTGGACATAGCGGAAAACCATGGATTAATAAGTCACCCGGTAGATCGCCTGGTTCCCGATTTGCTCCATGGGCCGGTAGGTGCTTACCTGGTTCAGACGGAACTTGGCTTGGAGGATGTCAACATGCTGGCAGCCATTGCCAACCATACCCTGGGTGCTCTTAATATGAGCCCATTGGAGGAAATAGTCTTTTTAGCAGATATGATTGAGCCCGGCCGGGATTATCCTGGCTTGGAACGTCTACAGTGCTTGACGGAACGTAGTTTGGAGGAAGGCATGCTTTTTGGGCTGGAGTCCACGATCCGTTATTGTGTTAATCAGGGGCGTATTATTCATCCCCGTTCCATAGAGGTCCGTAATCACTACCTTCAAAAATGCAGTACTATGGAAGGTTGTTAAGCAAAAGTATGGAGAAATGAGTTGACGAACATGATAAAGGTATTGGAATTCCCTGAGCTGTAAAGAGCAACGGTTAATATTCTTTAGGAGGGTTGTTATTGAATCAGGAAGAAAAACTGGCAAGAATGATTGCTGATGCCTGCCTGGATGAAAAGGCACTGGATGTAGTGGTTTTGGATGTGCGTAATCTCACAGTTATTGCGGACTATTTTGTGATTGCCAGTGGAAGAAGCATGATTCAGGTTCGTTCCATCGTCGATCATGTCCTGGACAAACTGCAGGAGCAAGGTATTTCCCCCATTCGCAAAGAAGGCCTTCAGCAGGGAGTATGGACGGTTTTGGACTATAACTCGGTAATTCTCCATGTCTTTCGCCAGGAGGAACGAGAATACTACCAGTTGGAAAACCTGTGGGCCGATGCTCCTCAGCTGCTGGTAGACAGCAATTGTCAGCTGTAGAACGGACCATGATGAATGAAAACATCGCTGCACAGCTTAAGCAGGGGAATTAGATAGGCGAGGGGTCCCGGAACGAGTTGGCTAATACCCCTGCTTCCCGGCTAACAGTACTGCTAAGCCCTGGTTACGCAGATGGACATAGAGATCACCACGCGCTACGCGCTCGCGATGACAGTATAGCTGTCTTTTGCACTAACGCGAAGAGACAGTTTTCACAGCAATGTTTGATCAAGGGAGAGGCGCTTTGCCAAGGCTGGAATTTGGCCAGTCTGCTGCCATTCCATGCGCAGCATAGCTGCTTTCAGATCCAGGCCTCCAGCAGCTGAAAAACCTCCCCAACCGCTGTTAGATACAACCCGGTGACAAGGAATGACCAAGCCCATAGGATTGTTTTTCATTACTTGGCCCACAGCCCGTGCGGCTCCAGGCTTACCCAACTGCAGGGCTACCTGACCATATGTCATAATCTCACCATAGGGAATGCTGTGAACCAGCAGCAAAACGTCACGGGCAAAGGCACTGTAATGGGATAGTTCCAGTTCCACGTCCCAATGATCTATTATTTTCCCGTTAAAATAATCGCGAAATTTATTGACAATGGGAATAGAAAAATCATCCCATGCAACAAACCGGGTATTATACCCGGTTTGCTTTATATGATGATGAAAGGTATTTAGGGGGGAGGGGGTGGGCAAAACCGTTGCGAACAAGGTTCTTTTTTCACTACGAATAGCGGCCCATCCCCGGGGGGTGTAAAATATATACCAATGCATCATTGGTACCTCAACTTAAGGTTTTACTACAACATTCAACAGTTTTCCTGGCACAACTATTATTTTCACTATATTCTGATCTTTTGTCAACTCCTTGATTTTTGCATTATTAAGCGCAATGGTCCGTAATTCATCTTCAGAAGCACTTGCCGGGACCACAATACGATCTCTGACTTTTCCGTTAATTTGCAATACAATTTCAATTTCATCCTGTACCAGGGCTTCCGGATCATATGCAGGCCAGGACTGCAGGTGAATGCTGGTCTGGTTGCCCATTCTAGACCAGAGTTCCTCAGTAATATGAGGTGCAAAGGGACAGAGCAAGATTAGCAGGGTCTGGATGGCTTCCTTCAGTACGCACAAATCCTGTTCTTCCTGGTTGCGGTAGTCATTAATGGTATTGGTAAGTTCCATAATAGCGCTGATGGCTGTATTGAAATTGAAGCGTGTTTCAATATCATCGGTAACTTTCTTAATGGTAGCATGGGTTTTAAAACGCAGGCTCTTGGCAGCTGCATCCAGTTCCTTATACTCAGCCGGCAGATTAACCTCCTGCAGGAGATCGGTACTTTCCATTACCAGGCGCCAGACCCGGTTCAAAAAGCGGTGAGCTCCTTCTACACCTTGATCACTCCATTCCAGATCCTTCTCCGGCGGAGATGCAAACAGGATAAACAAGCGGGCGGTGTCGGCACCGTAGGTATCAATGATTTCTTCCGGACTGACCACATTGCCTTTGGATTTGGACATTTTAGAACCATCTTTCAAAACCATTCCTTGGGTGAGCAGATTGGTAAAGGGTTCTTCAACCTTGAGCATTTTAATGTCATACAGGAATTTGGTGAAAAAGCGGGCATACATCAGATGCAAAATAGCATGCTCGACCCCGCCGATATATTGATCAACCGGCATCCAGTAATCTACAGCTTCCCGGGTGAAAGGAAGTTCCGTCTCATGTGGACTGCAGTAGCGGTCAAAATACCAGGATGAACATACAAAAGTATCCATGGTATCCGTTTCCCGGCGGGCTTCGGTTCCGCACACCGGGCAGGTAGTTTTATAGAATTCTTCTACATAGTTAAGCGGGGATTCCCCAGAAGGACGAAATTCCACATCCAGAGGCAGCAATACGGGCAGGTCTTTTTCGGGTACCGGTACCGTGCCGCACTGGGGGCAGTATATTATAGGAATAGGAGCTCCCCAGTAACGCTGCCGGGATATCAGCCAGTCCCGTAAACGGAAATTTATGGTTCCTTCACCAATACCGTGCTCTTGCATATAAGAGATTACCTGGGCTTTGCCTTCCTCCACGGAAAGACCGTTAAAAAAACCAGAGTTTACCATGCGGCCGTCGCCCGCATAAGCTTCGGTCAGCTGGCTGCCGTCCAGGGGAGTGTCCTCACCCTGGATAACCACACGGATAGGAATATTGTACTTGCGGGCAAAATCAAAGTCCCGCTGGTCATGGGCCGGCACCGCCATAATGGCACCGGTGCCGTAATCCATCAGTACATAGTTGGCTACCCAGATGGGTACTTTTTCACCATTCATGGGATTGATGGCATAAGCTCCGGTGAACACCCCTTCTTTTTCGGTTTCGGCAGAGGTGCGGGTCATTTCATTTACGAGTTGTACACGGCTGACAAATTCTTTTACCGCTTTCTCTTCAGGTTTTCCAGACACCAGCTTTTCCACCAGGGGATGTTCCGGAGCCAATACCATATAAGTGACTCCAAAGACCGTGTCCGGACGGGTAGTAAACACAGTCAGCTTTTCATCCATACCTTCAATCTGCATGGAGAATTGACATCCTTCACTGCGGCCGATCCAGTTCTTCTGCATAATTTTGACTTTATCAGGCCAACCGGGCAGCTTTTCCAGATCATCCAGCAGTCGCTGGGCATAATCGGTAATTTTAAAAAACCACTGCTCCAGCTGTTTTTTCTCCACCATCGATTCGCAGCGTTCACAGGCACCTTCTACAACCTGTTCGTTGGCCAAAACTGTCTGGCAGGATGGACACCAGTTCACCGCGGCGCTTTTTTTGTAAGCCAGATCGTGTTCATAAAGTTTCAGGAACATCCACTGGGTGAATCTGTAGTAATCAGGGCTGCAGGTGGTTACCTCCCGATCCCAGTCATAGCTGGTCCCCATACTTTTCAGCTGAGCTCGCATATTATCTATGTTTGCATAGGTCCATTTAGCCGGATGGGCGCCATGCTTGATTGCCGCATTTTCCGCTGGTAGGCCAAAAGCATCCCAGCCCATGGGGTGCAGAACATTATAGCCATTCATAGTCTTGAACCTGGCTACTACATCACCGATAGCATAATTGCGCACATGCCCCATATGCAAATTTCCAGACGGGTAAGGAAACATTTCCAGAGCATAGTACTTGGGGCGGGATGTATCTTCGGTCACTTTGTAAAAATGGTTTTCTTCCCAATAAGCCTGCCATTTAGCTTCGATAGACTTAAAGTCATATTTGTGTTCCATATCCGTCCCTCCTTATAGGATTATTATTGACCCATAAATAGCAAAAACTCTCATCCTGGTTAGGGACGAGAGTTATATTCCCGCGGTACCACCCTTATTGACAAATATAATAATGGTGGAGCTAGAGGGATTCGAACCCTCGACCTCTTGAATGCCATTCAAGCGCGCTCCCAACTGCGCCATAGCCCCACATTTGTCCACTTTATAGATTATAACGGTATCTCCGTTACAGGCTTATCACCTGTAAAGCTTCCCGGCGAGTTCGACATCTGCTGTCGCCTTGCACCAACCGGCGACTCTCTGCTAGACACCTGTCTACTACTCCGGTTCCTCGCCTTTGCATATAAAGTTGACATAGAGAATTATAGGATAGTTAGCGGGAGAAGTCAACAAAAAAAGCAACCAGGTTGCTAGCCTGTTTACCCGGTGCAAGTAAGCAGGGCCGGATACGGTTAAGAATTCCTTTGTCATACCAGTATGGATTGTTGTGAGTGCTATTTGGTTAAAATGCGGGTTTACTGACTTATGTGATAAAGGTGGCGATAAATGGTTCGTACCGATACCCCTAGTATTTCAGCGGCTTTGGTTACTTTATTGTCGCAATCATTTAATACCGACCTGATTATTTTGCGCTCTATGCGAGTGAGGGCATCTTTAAGGGTTTCATTGGGACGAAGAGTGCATTCCTCTAATTTTATTGGTTCTTCACAGAATACAAAATGATCGGGAGACATCCACCGTTCGTTGCCATTAAGGACTAGTGCCTGTTTTACCACGTTTTCTAATTCTCTTATATTGCCAGGCCAGTGATAGCTTAACAGTTTGCGGGCCACCTCCGGGTTCAGCAGGGGTACATTCTCGGTATTGCAGTAGCGGCTGATGAAGTAATGGGTAAGGGGAATGATGTCCTCAGGCCTTTCCCTTAAAGGGGGAAGTTCCAGATTTATTACATTCAGCCTGTAGAATAGATCGGCTCTAAACTCCCCGCGTTCCACCATAGTTTTAAGGGGCTGATTGCTGGCAGCAACAATGCGGACATCCACTTGTATAGGCCGGTTTCCTCCCACCCGCTGAAACTCACCTTCCTGCAGGGCTAACAATAACTTTCCTTGAGCTGAAGGACTTAAAATGGAGAGTTCATCTAAAAATAGGGTGCCTTTGTCGGCCATTTCCAATTGGCCTTTTTTCTGCTGGGTGGCGCCGGTAAAAGCCCCTTTTTCATAACCAAATAATTCACTTTCGATTAAATGTTCAGGCAGGGCAGCACAATTCAACCAGACAAAGGGGGCGTTTTTGCGGTTGCTGTATTCGTGAATAGCCTTGGCCAGCAAACTTTTACCGGTTCCGGTTTCTCCATAGATCGTTATGGTGTAATCGCTTTTTGCTATTTTCTTCAACAAGGTCTCGATTTTCCGCATTTTGGGGTTATTACTACATAGTATGTTATTGGGGGGATTCCGTTTGATCAAAGCCCGCAGACTTCTATTTTCTTCAATCAGGTGCCATACTTTGAGTGCCCGGTCTACCGAAACACGTAAATCATCTATCTCAAAAGGTTTGGTAAGGTAGTCGAATGCTCCATGGCGCATGGCCTCCACCGCTGTTTTTATGGTAGCAAAAGCGGTTAGAAATATAATTATTGCATCGGGATCCTGAGCTCTTATCCGTTTTAACACCTCCATCCCATCCATTTTAGGCATGCGTATGTCCATAATAGTAATGGCAACCCGGTGATTGGCAATATAATCCAGAGCTTTAGGCCCATTATCCACGGTTACTACATCCAGGTCTTCCGCGCGCAGCACCTTTTCCAGCAGCAGTCGAATATTTTCCTCATCATCTGCAACTAGTATCAGAGGTTTATCAGGCTGGTTAGCCACCCTTTTCCCCCCTCTCCCTGATGGGTAGTCTTATGATAAAAGTTGCTCCTTGTCCCGGCTCGCTTTTTACTTCCACATATCCATAGTGCTGGCTGATAATACTGTGAACAAGGGCTAAACCAAGACCATTACCCTCCAGTTTAGTGGTAAAGAATGGATCAAATATGCGTTCCAGCTTATCAGGTTCGATTCCGGAACCAGTATCTGTTACCCTAATCTGTACCCAGTCTCCTTGCCGGGAAGTATCCACATAAATATAACCGCTGTTATCCAGGGCCTGATAGGCATTATATAATAAATTCATCATTACCTGTTTGAGCCGCTCTGCTTCACCCCAAATCAAAGGCAGATCCGGTTCCAGATGCACTTGTACATAAGCCTGGGGCATATATTTTTCCATATTAAAAGCTTCCACGGATTGCATTACCACATCATTAATCTGCAGGGCATAATAGGGAATCGAGTTAGGATTACGGGCTGTATTAAGCAATTCCTGGCTAAGCCGGCTCAAACGGTCTACTTCTTTAATAATGATTTCCAGGTATTCTTGATTCACGTTATCCTGTTCAAGATTCTTTTGAATCACCCTGGCAAAACCTTTGATGGCACTGAGTGGATTTCTTAGTTCATGGGCAATGCCAACAGCCAGTTCTCCAATAGCGGTTAGTTTTTCCTGTCTTTGCACCAACCTTTGCATGCGGCGAGTCTCGGTTACATCCTCCAACAGCATTATTATCCCGATGTGGTTTCCTTTCTTGTCACGCAGAACTGAAACATGAGGATTCAGGAGCACTTTATTACCATTGCGCAAAGTAAAGCTCACATCCTGACCGCAAAAAGTCTTCCCAGTTTTTAATACATGATGGAATCTGCTTTGTATGCGGTTTTCTTCCTCGGGTGCCATTTTGTAATAGTATTTGGTGCCCAGTACTTGTTCTTTGCTTAAACCGAACATCATCTCAGCAGCCTTATTGAATCGATAAACATAGCCCTCTGCATCGGTTACTATGACTGCTGTAGCAATGCTATCCATCATCTGTTCATCATCTAGAGGAAATTGGACATTGCGTAACAGAACGTTGCTGTTATCGGCTGTCGTTATATGATCTCTCATACAAAAGTCCCCTTCGGTTCAATAGTCCACCGGCACGTGCCGAAATCTTACCATTATTCACTATGGTATTACCTTGTTAATACTTGTATATACAACCGCAGGGCAGTTTAGTATCATTAAGCAAAATCTGGTAACTGGATAAAGAGACCCTGGTGTTCTTCACCAATATGGTGAGGTCAGCAGGACAGGAGGCATTCCTTTTGGATATGGAATGTTTCCTGCCTGCTGTGTTCCTGCCTTTAATACATTACTTACCTTTGAATTGGGGCTTGCGGTTTTCCATGAAAGCCTGAGCCCCTTCCTTAATATCAGAACTCTGCAGGCATTTAACATTTTCCTCCACCGTAATGACTTCGTATTGCTTATCCAGCATAGTCATGCTCCGGACGACACTGGCCTTGGCTGCTCTTACTGCCAGGGGAGCATTGTTGGCAATCGATTTAGCGGTTTTCAGGGCTTTTTCCAGGAGTTCTTCCTGATTAAATACCTGATTTACTATGCCCATGGTGCAAGCCTGCTGGGCAGTGTACATCCTGCCGGTCAGGATCATTTCCATAGCCCGGTGCTTACCTGCCTGGCGAGGAAGGCGAATAGTGCCTCCGGCAGCAGGTATCAGACCGATTTTCACCTCAGGAGTGCCGAACATAGCCTTGTCCGAGGCATATACTATATCGCAAGCCAGGACCATTTCATATCCGCCGCCAGCCGCATAACCATCTACAACCGCGATTACCGGTTTGGGACAGTGCTCAATTCTATTGACTAACTGCTGTACTTCAAAGGTTTTACCGCTTAAGTAGGAAGGATCAACGTTTTCACCATGCAGCATGAGGCCGATATCATAGCCGGCAAAGAAGATATTGCCGGCAGCACCTTTGATAACGATAACCCTTACTTCATCATCTTTTTCCATTTCATCCATCTTGCTGTGAAAATCTTTTATGAAATCAGCGTCTATAGTTACCTGGTTAAAAGAAACTATAGCTATATGATCATTGATATCCCAACTAACTTTATCGCTCATCTCTACGCACCTCCTTGGTTATTAGTCCGCTTCCATTTATCCGTAGAGCAGTTTATTAAACTCGAACTTCAGCCAATCCCGAAAATCGGGATGGGCGAGACGAATTAGTTCCTCCGCCCGGGAATTTATACTACGGCCTTTCATATAGGCAATGCCATATTCACTCACAATATATTGCGCATCTTGCCGGCCTACGGTTACAAAATAGTTGATAGCAGGAACAATGGTGGATTGGACCTTGCCTTCCTGATCTGTGTAGGTGGAATGGATAGCGATAAAGGATTTGCCGCCTGGGGATTGCCAGCTGGCATCGACAAAGTTGGCTTCTCCAGCAGTATGAGGATACTGTCTAAAGGCTTCCGGTATTGAGGCACTTTGTCCGGATAGATCAACTTCCCGGGCAGTATTGATGGATATCAGTTTGCTGTTTAGACAAGCTATCTGCGGATCGACTATGGCTTTTGCGCCCCAAACTTCGATCATGGGATTCCTGTTTACAAAGTTATATAATTCCTGTGAACCAAGAATAAAAGAGGTCAGCCATTTACCAGGCATATAAGTCTTTTCCCGGGATGTTATTACTCCTCGCAGGTATAAATCCATATAACAGTCGCTTAGCATTTCAGTATGAACGCTTAAGTCTTTTTTGTCACCCAGGAATCTGCCTATAGTGTCGGGAAGTCCTCCCATGCCCAACTGCAGGCAGGCACCATCAGGGATTTGTTCGACAATATAGCCGGCAATGATTTCATCCTCTTTGGAAACAGGTCTTTCCGGCAGACAGTATAGAGGAACCGTATTTTCCACCACAGCATCCACTTCGCTGATATGCAAATGGTTGTTGCCATGAACATAGGGCATATTCTGGTTTACTTCCAGCAAGATGGTGGGGCGAGGCTCCTGCTTGGTGACGTCATAGGCGTAATCAGGATTGGTACCAGTGCTGAAGAACCCGTTTTTGTCCATGGGTGACACGGTAAACATAACCACATTTAGGCTGTCTTTCGCTAATAAATTGTTATCGCCATCAAATTGCACCTGGTTGATTTTGCTTGTTACCTCTGGAGCAGCAATTTCCGGACAGTGAACATTTAGGGCATCCAGATATACCAAATCTTTAACTTCTTCTTTTTTTATTCTTTGGGCAAGGGCTGACACCAGTGCAATAGGCTGCCCGTTGGCGAGGGGAACTATTATCCTGTCGCCGTCATTGATCAGCTTGACGGCTTCCTCAGGAATGGTCAGTTTCTGTTTATACATTTCCTGCCATTTGCTCATTTGTGTTCCCTCCTTTTACCCAGAGTATTTTTTCTTTACTTTCTGGCGGGGCCCCACAATAGCCGTTGCTATCATATTCAACTGAATATCATAGGTCCCACCGCCGATTTCGATTATTTTGGCGTCCCGGTAGCTTCTCTGCACCGGGTATTCAGAACATACGCCGTAACCTCCAAAAATGCTTATAGCTGCATCAGCGTTTTTCACCAGGGCTTTACTTAGAAAAGCTTTACAAACGGAAGTGTCCAGTATAGCCGGGATCTGATTCGTATCTATCAGCCAGGCCATCCTGTAAAACAGGTATTTGGCAGCTTCAATATCTATCTTCATTTCCGCCAGGCGATGGCGGATAGCTTGAAAATTACCGATGGGTTCACCAAACTGATACCTTTGCAGGGCATATTCCTTACATAGGTTCAAATTGTATTCCATGGTTCCTATGGCAAAACCCATGCCGGTCCGTTCCCAGTGCAGGGTGGTGTTGGCCACCAGGGCTCCCATACCTTCACCGCCCAGAAGATTTTCTTCCGGTATGATGCAATCTTCAAAAATAAGTTCACTGGTAGGCGAGGAACGCATACCCATTTTATCGATTTTCTTGCCCCGGCTGAATCCGGGAAAATCTTTTTCGAAAATGAAAGCGCTGATTCCCAAAGGCCCTTTGCTGGGGTCGGTTACCGCCAAAACTATGCCTATGTCGCAGATGGGTCCATTGGTAATAAACATTTTTGTACCGTTGAGAACGTAATGGTCACCTTTTTTGACAGCCCGAGTGCGCATATTAAAAGCATCGGAGCCGGAATCAGGTTCGGTCAGGGCAAAGCAGCTTATCAGGTCGCCTGAGACAATGCCGGGCAGGTATTTTTTCTTCTGCTGCTCATTACCGTGTTTGAGAATACCCACCGTTCCGATGCCATCTGATGCTCCCCAGGAAAGAAGTGAACCTAAACAGCCACCGCCTCTGGCCCATGCCTGACGGGTTATCAGTATATCCATTGCAGAAAGACCCAGTCCTCCATATTCCTCCGGTACATAGGAAGCCAGCAGGTTAAGGTCCGCCATCTTTTTCCACACTCCTGGAGGAAGAAAAGTCTGGTTTTCATCCATTTCCCGTGTTAATGGAGCAACTTCATTGCGGGCGAAATCTTCCACCATTTCGATCAGCTGATGCTGCTCTTTGGTCAGTGAAAAATCCATTGCCGTTCGCCTCCTTTCTATCTGTATCTCTATCTCTCCCAAAACCGATCTGAGGTTTTGGCTTTGTAGCTGTCTTGATACAGGCAACCTTAATCTGCTACCGGCGCAAAGTGATCAATGTCCAGAATCGTGTTGGTGGTTTTTTCAGCAAACACAGCTTTGACCCTCATGCCGATTTGGACCTGGTCCGGTTCAATCTCTCCTAGGATATGGGTCAGAGGAGTATCAGCCCCGTCCAGCTTTATCTGGGCCAGAATATAAGGAGGTTTTAAAGGCAGGTGCTTATCGTTATAGCGCACCACCGTATAATTGGTGACCACTCCTTCATTACCGAGTTTCACCCAGTTTTCATCCAATTTGGCCAAATCCCGTTCGCAGTACTCCCGGGGAGGAACATAGACCTTGTTGCAGTCCGGGCACCTGACTCCCAGGATTTTATGGTCATCCCGCAAGGATATGATAAAACGGGAACCAACCCGGCCTGCGAAATACTGTACAGGAAGAACCATTTTCCCGAACATCACAAAACAGTCTTTGGTGTCATCTCTCCTTAAAGCCGTCACTGCCATCCCTCCTTAATCGTCTATCTCAAAATAAAGCAGGTCATCAATTCCGCCGGTTCTGATTTCATTCCAGACCGGACGCACTCTCATGCCTCTTTTGATCCGGTGAGTATCTTTGGGATTAAGGTCAAAAGATAAGCATTCACCGGGGGTAGAGCCGTCCATCCATAAATAGAGGGTGACATAGGGAGTGGAACGTACTTTGCCGGTGAGAGGATCAGGGCTGGCATAATAGACAATATCCATGTTGGCTACTGTTCCCTTGGGACCGATTTCAATGAAATCATCGGAGCGTACTACGCATTCAGCGCATACTTCGCGGGGAGGTACTTGGGTACGTCCGCAGGATGGACATTGGGATACGTAGAACTTTTTCTCCTTCAAACCTTTGAACCATCTGCCCATATGAGGTCCGGTAGCAAAGCGCTGGTCAATGGAGGTGGCGGTTTTCAGCGAAATCAGTTCTTCGGCTTTTTGATCGTCGCCGGCTATCCGAAACTTCTTGAAAGCTTTCGGTACTATACCGGTCATTATGCTGATATCGCCATTTACTTTGAATTTGCCCGCCGACATAGCGGTAGCCAGATCAATTTTTCCCAGGGTTCCGCCCACGAAAGTTTCAGCATTAGCCGTAACCACCACTGAGCAGGGCGGCATGTCGCCGCTGATCTTTTCAACTTTCAGGGTTCCCTGTTGTATGGTAACTACCCATTTGCCGCCGCCGTCGCCGGTAATATCGTAGCCGATAGTTACATTCACATCCTTAACCTGGTCGGGCCTAAAGCGCTCCGGCATACTGCCAAATATGGCCTCTACATTGGTTCCAAAGTATTCTGTCATCTTATCTCGCCTCCTACCAGTCTAGGTCTTTCTCAAGCATGATCAGGACGGTCCACATGGTTCCGCCGAAGCCTGAGGCTAAGCCATGTTTAACTTCTTTCTTGATCTGGTGAGCCCCGGCTTCGCCCCGGATCTGCAGGGCTACCTCAGCCACTCTGGCCATTGCCGTAGCACCGATGGGATTGGAAGACGTTACACCGCCGGAGGGATTTAGGGGCAGCTTGCCATCTATGGTTAACTCGTCATTTTCCACCATGCGGATATGTTCGTCATCTTTAAGCAGGAAAAATTCACGAATCCAATCCAATCCCCACCAGCTGGAAGGGTCATACATTTCAAAAACATCGAAGTATTCAACCGGGTCAGTGATGCCGTTACGAGCAAACAGCTGGGAAGCCGCTCTATGGTGGCTAGTTTCGGGCCGTTCATAAGCATAGTTATTGGCCACCATTTCTTCCTTGTGAACAGCGATGTGGTCTCTTATCCACACCGGATGGGAACTGATAGCTTTGGCTTTTTCTTCGCAGGCGAATATCATTACACAGGCCCCATCACTCTGGGAGCACATGTGGATGAGCCGGAGTTCTCCTACCAGGGGTGGTGAGGTGTTCATAAGATCTTCCATCTGATCATATTCAAGTCCAAACCTTCGATGGGCCCGGGGATTGAGGGTAGCGTTTTTATCCATCATAATACGGAGTTTCATAGCAGCCCGGCGGGCACGATCTGCGCCAAATTCTTCGATAATATTGTTGGCCTCAGCGCTGGTCAGGGCACCAGTCTGCTTATGACGATACCAAAGAGGATCAGCCATATTAGTTATACCAGCCGTAGTACTTCCCGCTTCCTGCAGTTTTTCAAAACCAATGGCCATTACAATATCGAACATGCCTGATGCCACCAGGTTGTCGGCTGCACATACAACGGTCGCACCAGTAGTACCGCCGGTCGTGATTCTGAAGGCAGGTTTGCCAAAAGCACCACTGCCCAGCACATGCCACATGTCAGGCTGGAATACGCTTTCAAATAGCTCCATATTGCCGTGCACGATACAATCTATATCATCCAGGGTCAAGTTAGCATCCTTTAGGGCAGCCCTGACGGCTTCATTGATCATTTCCGGCTGATTCTGATACTCCTTGTGGCTGGAATATTCAGTTTGGCCTATACCAATGATAGCTACGTTTCTGTTCTTCTCGGCCATTTAGCTCCCCCCTTATCTTTCCAGTACCAAAACAGTATGAAACTGGCCTGCTCCGCCAGTAGTGCTATGAACCACGGCACAGTCTATATCTGCAGCCTGGTGTTCCCCAGCCTTACCCTGCAACTGCAGGACGGCTTCCACTGCTCCGTACAGGCCGCCAATCATCAACGGTCTGCCGGTAAGCATTCCCCCGGACAGGTTCACATTGTACTGAGCCGGGCCATAATCATCTATGAACTTGCCTCCCATACCATCAGCACATAATCCCAAACCTTCCAGCCATAGGGGCTGCTGGTAAGCATAACAATCCATCAGTTCCACCAGGTTTACTTTCTTTTTGGGGTTTTTTATGCCTGCCATCTTGTAGGCTTGAGCGGCTGCCCGTTTTAGAGCAAAATTACCGGCTAGGTCGCGGTCGCCTAAAAAGTAGCTGTCCATACAGTTGCCAAAACCGGTAATCCATACTGGATTATCCGTAAACTCATAAGCCCGTTTTTCTGAGGCCAACAACAAAGCCACCGCGCCATCGGATACCGGATAAGCATGCAGGGTTCTGATAGGATCACAAAGCATCGGAGAATACATGACATCTCCCAGTTCCACCTGCCTGGTCTCATTGGCATAGGGATTTCGGGCTGCCCATTGTCTTGCTCTAACCACTACTTTGGCCAGCTGCTCTTCGGTAATCTTGGCTTTGTTCATATAGGCGCGAGCCTGAAGTCCAGCCACATTGAGAAAGTCAAGCCCCAGGCAACGACAATAGAAAGGGTCATAAGCCTGGTTGGTTATCACATTGCGGCTTTCTGACTGGGATTCCTTGCAGTGGGCAGGCAAATAAACCACTTCATCGTGACCGGACAGGATCAGGGACATGGCATAGCCTATACCATTAAGACCTTCCTGGGCCATTTTATCTTCGCCCCTATAGTGGGCTCCAATGGCATCACACACGCCATTGTTGGATATGGTGCGAGCGTCAAAAAAATCATCCGAGCAGGAGACAATGTTATTAACTCCTTTGTCACCGCCAAAAACAAAGCCGGTTTGCTGCTGGAGATCTTCCAAAACGTCCAGCAGCATACCCTGAAAACGCTTATACCAGATATCTGATTCGATTTTGTGCTGGGCAACAGCACATATAGCAACTCTTTTCATCTATATACCCGCCTCCTTTGGGTTAGTTCTGGGCAAAACTGTCCTTACATTACCAATGCCTGCTTTGATACCATCAAACCTCTTACCACCCCCTTTAATCAGTGTGAAGATAGCCCTTACTGTCCCAAAAGACTACTATATTGTCATCAGGGGTATTAGCCGGCTCGCTCCAACCGACTCATTCGCCTGCAACACCTCGGCTTACTTAGGAGCGCAGCAGACTGCTCGGAATTCTGCATCCATACACTCAGTCCTCGCTGCTCGAAACATCCTGTTTATCGCTCCGCTTCGCTGTCCTCAGTTTCGCTGGATGATGCAACGGCTCGTTGTACGTCACTCGCCCGGCTAATACTCCCGCTTAAACCATGCAGCTATGTTTTCATTCATCGTGGCCTGTTCTATAGGTGACAACTGCTGTGAAAATAGCGGTCGTTGTATCATCGCGGTTTGCTCAAGTGTCATTGCCCTAAAGGACTCCCGATGTTCGCTGACGCTCACTACTAGTGTTGCGAGCCCCAAAGGGGCGTGGCAATCTCTGTGCTTATCTACGGTTTGAGTTGATAGATCGCCACGTCGCTTCGCTCCTCGCGATGACCGGCTTAAGATTTTCATTCATCGTGGCCTGAACTCCAGGTGACAGTTGCTGTCTTACAGGGTCAGTGATCTGGTACCGGTTATGGCTCGAGCGATAATCTCATACAAAACCTGGTCAGTACCAGCACCAACTGAGCATAATTTGGCATCCCGCAAAGACCGTTCGATTTTGTATTCCTGCATCAACCCGTACCCCCCATGCACCTGCATTCCGTCAATAGCACTCTGCATACAGGCCTGGGCAGTAAAAGCTTTATACAGAGAAGCTTCCAGTGCGGCGGGCAGGCCCTGGTCTTTCATCCAGGCGGCCCGGTACAAAAGCAGTTTGGAAATGTCGTAATTCATTTTCATGCGTACCAGCATCTCCCGTATCTGCGGGTATTTAACGATGGGATGACCAAACTGGGTTCTCTGGTGGGCATAGGCGGTGGCCAGATCAAGATTGTAGCCCAGCATACCTGTCCAGCCGGCGGAAAGGATTGATCTTTCGTATTCAAGATTGATAGCCCCAACCTTGGTAAAACCATCACCTTCGTTCAGTAGACGGTTTTCCACCGGGACCATGCAGTTGTCGAAAATGATTTCTGATGTTTCTGAACCTCGCTGGCCGATCTTGTTCAGTTTTTTCCCCACGCTGAAGCCGGGAAAATTTTTCTCCACTATGAATGCAGAAACACCCCGCACTCCCTTACTTTTGTCAGTAGCAGCTATAACGATAGCCAGGTCAGCAATGGGACCGTTGGTTATAAACATTTTGGTGCCGTTCAATACGTAGTGATCACCCTTGCGAACAGCGGAGCACTGGACATTAACAGCATCAGAGCCAATATTAGGTTCAGTAAGACAAAAACAGGTAATGTATTCACCAGTAGCGATTTTAGGCAAATATTTGGCTTTCTGTTCTTCGGTTCCACACAGTACTATGGGGATAGTCCCTATAGTGAGATGCACTCCCCAAGCCAGGATACTGCCGGTATCTGCACCGGCGTGACCGGCAGCTTCCATCATAATGGCTGTATCAAGGACACCCATTCCCGAACCGCCATACTCTTCCGGTATCAGCAACCCACACCAATCCAACTGCCGCAGCCGTTCCCACAGCCACCAAGGGAAACTGTCGCTCTCATCAATTTCAATAGTTCGGGGTTCCCATTCATTTTTGGTAAACTTGAATACGGTATCATGCAGCATTCTCTGTTCATCGGTAAGAGTATAATCCATCTTCTTTTCCCCCCTTTTATATGCCAGGTACAGTGTCATTCAGGCCACCAGCCCAACTAACGCTGCAGCTTGGCAGCTCTTGGTTGTTAAGTTAAGCAAGCTTTATGCCAGTGGCCCCAACACCGTTTGTATGGATTCTGTCAGGATAAAAACCATGAGGGGATTTTGTATGGTGACATTTGAGTCATCAGAGGAGGGCATTATTAATAATCAGCGTTAATCGCCAACGTGCCAGCAGTGACAGTTTTGCCAGCATTGTGACATAAATGACAGATGGGTAAAAGTATAAAAAAAAGGCAGGAAGAATATCCTCCTGCGAAAGGGGAGCGAAAACACTCTTTCAATCCCTGCCAATTGGGGGACCGCTGGTTAAACCAACTTCCTGGCTTCGAATTTCAGCCAGTCCCGGAAATCCGGGTGGGCAATAGCGATAAGCTTTTTCATGCGGGTGTTTAAATTGCTGCCTTTTAGATAAGCTATACCATATTCAGTAACCACATATTCAATATCAGCTCTCCCTACGGAAACCACATTATTCAGTGCCGGAACGATTTTGGACTGGAGTTTGCCTTCCTTATCGGTATAGGTTGAATAAGTGCAGATAAATGATTTGCCGCCTTTGGACATGGCACTCGCTTTTACAAAATCAAGCTGGCCTCCCAGCCCTGTATATTGCCGGTAGGCCATTGATTCTGAAGCACATTGCCCGGTCAGATCAACTTCTATGGTAGTATTGATGGACATTAGATTGTCATTCAGGCTTGCAATCCGGGGATTGTTGACCATATCAGTTCCGCACATGTATATTATGGGGTTTTCATCAATGAAGTCATATAATCGCTGGGAGCCAAACACAAAGGTTGCTACCCATTTGCCAGGCATATAGGTTTTCTTCCGGGAGGTTATTACCCCCTGATCATAAAGATCCACATAACTGTCGCACAGCATCTCCGAATGAACGCTAAGGTCTTTTTTATCTACCAGGAATTTAGCTACGGCATTGGGTATTCCCCCGATACCCAGTTGAATGCAGGCTCCGTCCGGAATATGTTCGATAATGTTATGAGCTATGGCTTCATCTTCTTTGGTAACCGGTATATCGGGAAGGCAAAACAGAGGCAGGTCGTTTTCCACCACGGCATCCACCTGACTGATGTGGAAATGATTGTTGCCGAAGGTGCGGGGCATGTGTTTGTTTACTTCCAGCAATATTTTATGAGGATACTTTTGCGTGGCAACAGCATAGGAGTGGTCAGGGTTGGTTCCAGCACTGAAGAAACCGTGCTCATCCATGGGAGAAACGCAGTGCACGGAAACATTGATGCGATGGTAAGGAGTCTGCCTGCCATACAGGGAAACGTTTTCCTCAACAATCAGACGCGATGAATCTGAAAACCGCATAGGAACAAAGTCAGTAATACCGCTATTAATAGCCCAGCGGTTAACCGGGGTGGCATAACTGGTGCCACCGGTGAGCTTGCTTTGGATATCAGGAGCAATTATGTCAAAGCAGCGTACATTCAAGGCATCGATATATAAAATATCTTTCAATTCATCTTCCTTTATTTTACGCGCCAGAGCAGATACCAACGCCGGCGGCAGTCCATTGCCCAGAGGGGAAATCACCTTATCGCCGTTTTGGATATAATTCTTAATGGCTTCGTCAGGCGCGGTCAGTTTTTGCTTATACATCTCCTGCCAACGATTCATACATCTCCCTCCTAATTGTGATTAAACCGGGGGTTGAGGCTATTTCAGCAGAAGCTGGGCAGCTATATTCTTGTTGATTTCACTGGTGCCCCCGCCGATGGAAGCCAGCTTCCAGTCACGGAAAAACCTTTCTACCGGATAATCTTTCATTAACCCATAACCACCATGGATTTGAACGGCCTCATCAGCAACGAAACCTACCAGTTTAGCCAGAAAGAACTTGGCCAAGGAGGTCTCTTTCAGGCAAGGGATATTATTGTCTATCATCCAGGCCTGGTGGTAAATCAGCCATTTGGCTGCTTCAATGCAGGCCGCCATTTCTGCCAGCTTATGCTGTACAGCCTGGAAACTAGCTATCGGGCGGCCGAACTGTTCTCTTTCCTTGCTATACTTGATGCACAGTTCCAGGTTGTACTCAATACCTCCCAGAAATGGACCGGCCAGAATAGTCCTTTCCCAATTGACACCGGAAAAGGCCACCCCGGTTATACCTTTGCCCACCTCTCCCAGAACGTTTTCCACAGGCACCTCACAGTCTTCAAAGACCAATTCTGAAGTAGGGGAAGCTCTCATACCCATTTTGTCAAGCTTCTGACCCGGATACCAACCCGGCATGCTCTTGTCAACAATAAAGGCGGTACACCCGCTAGATCCTTTTTTGCTGGGGTCAGTTCGGGCAATAACCACCGCAACATCGCAGATAGGGCCATTGGTGATAAACATTTTGGTGCCGTTTAAGATGTATTTATCACCTTTGAGATCGGCCCGGGTAGTTATCGAACTGGCATCACTGCCTGCTCCTGGTTCGGTAAGAGCCATGGCTCCAATCCATTCACCGGATGCCATTTTGGGCAGGTACTTTTCTCTCTGTTCTTCTGTACCCCAGGTCTGAATATTTAGTGAAGCAATAACCATATGACTTGCCCAGGAAAGACAGGTTCCCTGATCTGCTCCGCCCCGGCCAGCAGCCTGTAGAGCCAGGACTGTACCCAGTGCCCCCAGATTGCTGCCGCCGTATTTCTCATCAATAAGCAGTCCGCAATAGCCCAGAGAACCCATTTTTCTCCATAGTTCCATGGAAAACTCACCTTTTTCATCCAGTTCCCGGGCCAGAGGGGCCATTTCATTACGGGCAAATTTTTCAACACTGGCTTCAATCGCCAGGTGTTCCTCGCTTTTTCTAAAATCCATATACATCCTCCTTCACACAAGCTCGTTACAGTAGAGCAATTGATAACTGGTCTCTACACCTCCTATGCCAGTTTTGCCATTATCTAAAGCAAGCTTTATGCCATCCAGAGAATATGGGTAATACAGGGATTCAGTGATTCATAAACCGGTTGGCTTGGAGGAGTTCCGACATGGAAGTCAATAGGGAAAAGGGATAAATATATATAAATAGGGAAGTGGCAGGATGTTAAGATTGACATCAATGGCTGTTACTATGTCTTGCATGGCAGTGTGAGAAGGGAGATTAATATAAGAAAGGGGCTGGCAGGATTGCCGCGCCTTGGGCTCGCAGCTATTATTTTTATATTAAACGGAAGTAAATCGATACAGGTCTGATCCAAAAGCCTGCGAGCCAAGGGGGCAACTGCTGCCATAATATATCGCGAAAGTAAGGTGGGTTGATTAAGATTACTTTGACAAACTTAAAATTTCCCGGGCTTCAGCTGGAGTAGCCGGCTCCAGGTCAAACTGACGCATGATAGCAGCCATTTTAGCTACCAACTCTCCATTGTTTTTCGCCAGCACGTTTTTGGCAACATAAAGGTTATCTTCCATACCTACGCGTACATTGCCACCCAGGAGCAACCCCATGGTGCACATGGGGAACTGCTGGCGTCCAGCACCTATTACCGACCATTGGTAGTTACCGGCACCGAAGAGACGGTCAGCGGTAGTGTGCAAGGCCATGAGATCATAAGGAGTACTCTGGATACCGCCCAGAATGCCGGTGACAAACTGCAGATAAACAGGAGGCTTGAGGTAACCTTTTTGCAAAAGGAAGGCACAGTTGTATAAATGGCCTACATCATAGACCTCCAATTCAGGTTTGGTACCGTTTTCATTCATAATAGAGGTCATTTTCATAAGGTCTAAAAATGAATTTTGGAAGATGTAGCCCTTGGTCAGTTCAATCATAACTTTTTCCCAATCATATTTGAATTCCTTGTATTTTTCCGCGATGGCAAAGATTCCCCAGTTTATGGTGCCCAAATTGCAGGAAGCCAGCTCCGGTTTAAATGCCGGAACTACCGAAACTCTCTCATCTACTGACATTCCAGCTCCTCCGCCGGTGGTTAAACAGATGATCAGCTCTTTGTTCTTCTCTCTGATCCGGCCGATGATTTCTTCGAAAACCTTGAGATCTGAGGTGGGCATGCCGTTTTCGGGGTTGCGGGCATGAATATGGACAACGGCTGCTCCAGCTTCGGCTGCTCCCAGGGCATTCTCTGCAATCTGCTGCGGGGTAATGGGGAGATACTCCGACATAGTCGGTATATGCACCGATCCAGTTATTGCACAGGTTATTATCCGCTTGTTTTTCATGGGATTTCCACCTTTCATAATTATTTTATTTACCTAGTCAGGTAAGCCTTCTTAATCTGTCATCGCGAGCGCGTAGCGCGTGGCGATCTCCTTCAACATATCTGTAGTCACCGTTCGAGATTGCTTCGCTACGCTCGCAATGACACGGACGATGGCTCTGGGGAGTCTGTAGGGGCAGACGACCCTGTCTGCCCGTTTCCCACACCGGGGTTCGCAATCCCACGCTTAAGTTTTTAACCCTTTGGACTACATGGCACGATCTTCTGCCAATAAGTACTCTGGAATGATCAGGTCGGCATCAGTCGAGCTAATAATATCTTCCAGACTGCTGCCAGGCTGTATTTCCTTCAGGATCAGACCTTGTTCAGTGGCTTCAATGACGGCTTTTTCGGTCACGATGAGATCGACCTGATTGGCGGCTGTGAGAGGCAGGGTACATTGCTTCAGTATTTTGGGCGATCCATCCCTAGCACAATGTTCCATGGCTATAATTACTCTTTGGGCTCCGGTTACCAGATCCATAGCCCCGCCCATGCCTGGAACCAATTTGCCCGGTATCATCCAACTGGCCAGGTTGCGTTTCTGGTCAACTTCCAGTGCTCCCAGCACCGTTACATCCACATGGCCTCCCCGGATAATGCCAAAGGAGGTGGCACTGTCAAAAAAGCATCCCCCGGGCAGTATGGTAACCTTCTTGCCCCCGGCATCACATATATAGGGATCGGCTTGGCCTTCAGGAGCAGGAGGGCCCATATTCAGCATGCCGTTTTCCGACTGCAGGGTTATGCCTTCCGGTAAATACTTGGTTACCAGAGTTGGCAAACCGATACCCAGGTTGACTACTGTGCCTGGTTTTAGTTCCTGGGCTACACGAGTTGCAATCAATTCCCGGCTGTCCATAATATCACCGCACTTTCTTGACCAGGTAATCTACCAGGATACCGGGAGTATGGACGTGATCCGGATCCAGGTAGCTGTCTTCCAGGATTGTATCAACTTCAGCTATTACCGTTTTGGCTGCCATAGCCATGATGGGGTTAAAATTGCGCATCGTTCCGTGATACGCCAGGTTACCTGCCTTATCAGCTGTTTTAGCATGCAGCAAAGCGAAATCGGCTTTAATGGGCAGTTCAAGTAAATAGGGGACCCCCTCGACTTCGATGATCTGTTTACCTTCCTCAGCTACGGTACCTAGTCCAGTGGGAGTCAGCACTCCTCCCAACCCGTAACCAGCGGCACGGATGCGTTCCGCCAGGGTTCCCTGAGGCATTAAGATCACTCTTTTGATTTCTCCGGAATTCATCTGCCTTCCGGTCTCGGGATTGGTTCCTATATGTGATGCTATCAGCTGAGAAATGCGATGATTGACCACTAGTTTGCCGACACCTACATTGGGAAACCCGGTATCATTACAGATGACCTTCAAATCGGTGGTGCCCTGTTCGATCAGAGCATCTACCAAACCCTCCGGTGTCCCCACTGCCATAAAGCCTCCAATCATGACGGTAGCACCGTTGTTTATCTGTCGTACAGCTGTAGCAGCATCGGTTATTGCTGCCATGTCTACTCCCTCCTTAAAGATGCCCAATGCTTAAAAATTAAAGGTGCTTTATTTTGTCACGGAATTTTTCCAGGGGAGGCATTACTGTTACGTGGCCATCGATCACTACGGTACCGTGTTGATTGGTAAAGGTAAGCTTCATGGTTACCAGGTTTTTTTCTACGTCTTTGGCAATTACTTCTCCCCGGGCGGTAATGGTATCTCCGATCATAACAGGAGCCAAGTAACGCGAGCTGCTTTCCACTGCAATGGTTCCCAGCCCGGGTAATTTGGTTCCCAGGACGGGAGCGATCAGGGAGGCAGCAATGGGGCCATGCGCAATTCGCTGCTTAAAAGGAGTAATCTTGGCATATTCTTCGTTCATATGCATTGGGTTAAAGTCACCTGTGATTCCTGCAAATAAATAGACATCTGTTTCGCTGATAGTTTTGGAGAAACTGGCCGAATCACCGATTCGAATTTCATTAATGGTCTTGCCTAATTCCAAAAGTTACCACCCTTTCTTGCGCAATATATAGGGCTGAATCCAGCTACATACCTCCTTTCCGGGCTTTTGCCTTTTATAAAGCAAGCTTTATGCCAGAGGTGGGGGAGTCGTATATCGCAGGTCAATAGGTGGCAGACACAGTCTTTTCAGCAGTGCCCAAGACATGAAAGTCACAAGTAAAGACAGGAAATGCATAGACAAGAATAAAAACGTGAGGGAAAGAGATTGACAGCTTTGCCACTGATTTGCCACCAGTGGCACACAATCAGCGGAGAACGAGGTGGTAAGGGTGTAGGGGGCTGCGACCTTGGCACCCCGCAATGCCTTACGACAACAAAAACGGGACGATGCCGGCATCGTCCCCTACGCACCTTATTGTGATTTACCAATCCAAATCCTTTTCCAGCATGATAAGCACCGTCCACAAGGTCCCGCCAAATCCCGATGCCAGGGCATGCTTTACCTCTCTTTTTATCTGGTGGGGGCCAGCATCACCCCTGATTTGGAGTGCTGCTTCTGCTACTCTGGCCAAAGCAGTAGCGCCGATGGGATTGGCCGAAGTTACTCCTCCCGATGGGTTGATAGGCATGCGGCCATCTATGTTCAATTCACCATTCTCGACCATTTTGATATGCTCATCGCCTTCCAGCAGGAAGAAATCGCGTATCCATTCAACGCCCCACCAGGCGGAAGGGTCATACATCTCAAAAACATCAAAGTATTCGATAGGGTCAGTGACACCATTGCGCTCAAAAAGTAGGCGGGCGGCGCGGCGATGGCTGGTCTCAGGTGTTTTCCAGGCAAAGTTATTGGAGACGGTTTCTTCCTTGTGTATAGCTATGTGGTCCCTTACCCATACCGGCTTGGGACATATGGCTTTGGCTTTTTCTTCACAGGCAAAAATAATTACACAGGCACCATCGCTCTGGGAGCACATATGGATAAGTCTTAGTTCTCCCACCAGGGGAGGGGAAGTATTCATCAGGTGTTCCAGTTGATCGTATTCCAATCCAAATCTGCGGTGGGCTCTGGGGTTCAGGGTGGCATTTTTGTCCATCATGATGCGGAGTTTCATAGCAGCCCGGCGGGCACGATCTTCCCCGAATTCCTCGATAATATTATTGGCTGGTGCTCCCAGCAATGCACCGGTCTGAAAATGACGCATCCATAAAGCATCTGCCATATTGGTTATGCCAGCAGTTGTACTGCCGGCTTCCTGTAGTTTCTCGAAACCTATGGCCATAACTATATCATACATTCCTGAAGCCACCAGATTATCGGCGGCGCAGACGAGAGTGGCGCCGGTGGTGCCGCCGGTGGTAATTCTAAACTGGGGTTTGCCAAAGGCTCCTGTGCCCAGCACATGCCATAGGTCAGGCTGGTGTACGCTTTCGAATAGTTCCATGTTGCCGTGCACGATGCAATCTATGTCATCCAAGGTCAAATTCGCGTCGCGCAGGGCGGCGCGGACGGCTTCATTTATCATTTCCGGTTGGTTTTGATCCTCCTTGTGACTGGAGTATTCAGTCTGACCTATACCTACTATGCCTACATTTCGCGTTTTCCGACCCATTAATATCCCTCCCTTGTATAAAAACAAACCAGAGGAGTTCTTACCCTAGCCCTGCTTGAGGATATCCCCTGGCATAGCCGCAGGTGAATTCACCTCGTTTGATCTTTCTAATAATTGCGTCCTTGTTGCGGCAGCAGTCTAGTTCTATCCAGGCTCTCCCGCAGGATAGCAGGTCATGAGAGTCGTCACTGGCTATCTTGGGATAGATCAGCCGGGCGTCATTGAACTCCGGAGTAAGAAATCCCATATGAGTGTTTTCAATAGCATCAACAGGATATTGTTGTAACACATCAGCAATACATTCCAGGATTTGCTTTACGGATAATCCATAATCAGCCGGATGATTAAATACATAAAGCTTCTCTTTGTCGCCTTCGATCTGGTTCACATGCACGTATCCCCAGCGAGTACTTACAGTCAGCTCTATGCCCACGAACACCAGCAGGTCGGTTTTTACTGTCGCCAGCTTTTTTCTATAGTCGGGTTTGAGAAGATGATCATGGTCCGTATAAGCTATAAAATCAAAACCCAAATCGGCATATATATCAGCCGCCTGCTGGGGAGTAAGGTTCCCATCTGAAGCAGTGGTGTGAATGTGCAGCTGACCTTTCAGATGAATACCTCCTTTAAGTAGATTTATATTCTGGGGAGATCCTTTAAAAACCGTCTTCGGGAATACCCAACGCAGAGTCATCGCCTTCCTCAATAACCATTTGAAGGGCAGAGATCTTGGGAACTACATTCATAATGTAGAACTTGGCACTGCTGATTTTTCCTCTATAAAAGGGGATGTCATAGTGGTCTGGTCCCAGCTTTTCCAGTTGGGCAGCAGCAATCAGCGCCTGACTTAACAGCAGCGAACCGCAGTATAGTATGGCCGTTGCGTGCAGTATTCTGGTTGAATAAAGGGGCATCATGGCTATTTTGCCGGAAGTCAGGTATCCTTGGAGAGCTGCCAGTATTTGCTGGTAAGCTTGAAAAGCGCGAGAAAGCATAGAGAATTCTTTGGCAAACTTTTCAGTTTCATTTTCTTCAATAAACCGTTTTATTTCCTTTAACCATTTTCTGAAGGGTTTACCCTGACCCATTAGAAATTTTCGGCCTACCAGATCCATGGACTGAATATAGTTTGTGCCCTCCCAAATAGAATGGATTTTACAGTCGCGGGCAATCTGGGCAACCGGGTATTCCTCTATAAATCCATAGCCCCCATACACCTGGATTGCTTCGGCCACCATTTTCCAAACCATGTCTGAGGCATAGGCCTTGCACAGGGGCGTGTTGATCTGTACCATCATATCGGCAAATTCCCGTTCGGCAGGATCAGGACTATCATGAGAAAGATCTATATAGTAATAAGTTTTGACTATAAGCGCCCGGAGAGCTTCGATAACTGATTTCTGATAAAGAAGCATGCGACGAATATCTTCGTGCTGAATCAGTTTTACGCGGGGGCCTTTGGGATCAGTTATCAGCCGGCCCTGTATTCTTTCCTTAGCATATTGGAGCGAGTTTTCGTAAGCCTCATAGGCGTTGGCAAGAGCCATACTGCTCACCCCTAGGCGCTCCTCGTTCATCATATTGAACATTTGCTTCATACCCTGACCCCGGCCATCCTCACCAGGAGGATCTCCCAGGAGAATACCCCGGCAGTTGTCGTTTTCTCCATACGATAAAACACAGGTAGCCGATCCCTTGACTCCCATTTTGTTTTCAATACTTACGACTTGAATATCATTAAGATCCCCCATACTGCCGTCATCATTGACCCAGTATTTGGGTACCATAAATAAAGATATACCGGCAGTGCCTTCCCTGGCTCCATCTATACGGGCCAGGACCAGATGGATTATGTTTTCCGCCAGATCATGGTCACCTGCGGAAATAAACTGTTTGGTACCTTTGATTTTATAAATACCAGGAACATCAGTTGGATAAGCTTTGGTTAAAATGTCGCCTACATCCGAGCCGGCTCCGGGCTCAGTTAAATTCATGGTACCGCTCCACTGCCCGGAAAACATTTTGGGCAGGAACAGGTTTTGGTACTTTGAGTCAGCATATTTCTGAATGACTCCGGCAGCTCCGGAGGTCAAGCCCCAGTAAATGACTAGAGCCATGTTAGCTGCCATCAGGGTTTCGGAAATAGAACAGTTCAAACTGAGCGGTATTTTGCCTTCGGTTTTCCGGTCTGCAGATTGAGGACCCAAACCAGCTTCCATTACTTTCATATAAGCATTCTTAAAAGACGGCGGAGTTTTTACTTGTCCATCCACCAACTGTGCATGGAGCTGGTCACCTTCATCGTTGGTAGGTGCCAAAACTTCCTTGGCCAGCTTATATGCTAAGTTCAAATAGGTATCAATATCATCCAGAGTATAGTAGTCCTTGTAAGCATCGAGAGAAAAAATCTTCTCCATGTCCAGCCATTCTTTATAAATGAATTTATGATCCCTATGGTTAAATAAATAATTAGTGGCCATTATAATCCCCCCTATAACTTGATGTCCGAGTAATCCCTGAGCCTCCTCTACGGATTGGTATATACTATTGGCTAAGCAACATTTATGCCATTGAATCCGGGACGGTATAATATTAATTAGAGGAGTGGTCATGAGAAGGGGCGACTGATGTGTGACAATGATTTCATAGATGGTATTAAAACTCCTTAAGAATTGGTTCTAGGAGTACTGCCCCAAGTGGCATAATTGTCAGCAGATGTGCAATAAATGTCACAACCTTCAGTACACGAATTTAGTGATATACCATAAGGGAAAGGAAAATCATGGGGATGCGGCGTATAAGAGATTTAGGAACTTTATAGCTGGTGTCATATGTAAAAGAGGGTACAGTACCTTTTATAAAGATTCAGGGTACCGCCAAGGAGGTCTTGTATTATGCCAGAACTGCGTCAGGATTTATTCAAGAACAGCTGGGTGGTAATTGCTACCGATGTGGAACTGAAACCCCGTGACTTTCCCATCAACCGTTCAGGAGGCCAGCATGTCATTGAAAATTCTTTTTGTCCCTTCTGCGAAGGACAGGAAGCCACTACTCCCCCGGAATTGGCTTGCTACCGCCAGCAGGGAACGGAAGCCAACACCCCGGGTTGGCAGGTACGGACAGTTCCCAACAAATACTCGGCATTTAGCCCGGAAGGCTCTTTTTCTTCGCAGATGGAGGGTTTGTTTACGCGGGCCAGTGGTTTTGGCCAGCATGAGGTTATCGTGGAGACGCCGCGACACGATGTGGAATTCCATGAACTACCTGTAGAACATTTGGAATTGGTTTTTAAGATGCTGCGCCAGCGCTACAATACCCTGGCTGAGGATAAGCGCATGAAATACCTGCAGATCTATAAAAACCGGGGACTTTTTGCGGGTGCCTCTCTTAGTCACAGCCATAGCCAGATGGTGGGGCTCCCCATGGTTCCGGAAACCTGTCAGATTATGTCCCGTTACTATGAAGAAAACCATGAATGCCTTATGTGCAAGGTCTTGGAGGAAGAACGTACCCAGGGAAAGCGCATAATCTGGGAAAGTGATCATTTTGTGATTCTATGTCCCTATGCTTCCCGGTACTCATATGAAACCTGGATAGTACCTCGCCGGCATGCCGAGCACTACGGGGAAATTACTGACTTGGAAATCAGTGATTTGGCCCAAACAGTGAAACGGTTACTCACGACTCTGCTAGACAAGTTGGAGAACGCTTCGTATAATATAGTATTTAATACTGCTCCCATAAATGTTGCCTATCAGCCAGGTCATCATTGGAATATGGAGATTACTCCCCGGTTAATAGTTACCAATGGCATTGAAATGGGTACAGGATATCATATTAATCCGGTCAGTCCGGAAATAGCCGCCCGGGTAATCCGGGAAAAGATAGGAGAATAGCGATTGCGGGGCCAAAACCAAGGCAAGTCCAGCATTTTATATCCTGACATGTATGTGGATTCTTTGTTGGATATTCCCCTTGACGAGCTGCAAAGTAAAAATATTAAGGCCTTTATCCTGGATCTGGACAATACCATTACCGAATGGAACAGCAACTATATTCGAGAGGAAATTGTCACCTGGTTCAAGTCTATTCTTGACCAGGGCTTCAAGGCCTGCATATTATCCAACAATGGTCAGGAAAGAGTAGTCCAGGTAGCCCAAAGCCTGGGAATTCCTTTTATAAGCCGGGCGCAGAAGCCTCGCCGGCGTGCTTTCCGCCGGGCAGTGTCGTTGATGGGAGTTCAACCAGAAGAAACGGCAGTAATAGGCGATCAAATATTCACTGATGTTTTAGGAGGCAACCGGGCTGGTCTTTTTACCATACTGGTGGTCCCCATCGCCCGCCGGGAGTTTGTGGGAACCAAGTTTTCCCGAGCCATGGAATATTTTGTGCTGCGCCGTCTCAGTAAGGACCGCTTCCCGAATAAGTAATCCTGATGCCTGCAGGTAAGGCCATTGCGGTTGAATTCATCCCGGGGAAATGCCATAATTTGAAATATGAAGCGAATGCAGGTGCATTCGCTTTGAACTATGCGGGAGGAGTGTATGTTTAATACAGATATGGCTTATTTGGGACTGTTAGGCAATCCGGTAAGCCACAGCCATTCACCATTAATGCACAACGCTGTGTTTGACAAGCTAGGTATTGATGCCATTTATCTTCCCTTTCGAGTATCCCCCGGGCAGCTTCGTGAGGCGGTTATGGGTCTGAAAGCCCTGGGATTTAGAGGGGTAAATGTTACTATTCCCTTTAAAGAAGCAATTATACCTTTATTAGATCGTTTGTCACCGGAGGCTAAGGTTTACCAAGCCGTAAATGTAGTGGCTATAGAAGAAGATCAGCTGGTGGGTTACAATACCGACGGACCTGGTTTTTTAGCTGCGCTGCACGAAGCAGGTGTATCCAGCTGGGAGCACTGCATTTTGCTAGGCGCCGGAGGAGCAGCCCGGTCCATCAGTTTGGCCTTGGCCCAAAACGGCGCCCGGGAAATGACCATCCTGGATACTGATGAAGCCAAGGCCTGCAGTCTGGCTGAGCATGTGGCTCATATCACAGCGGCTGTCACCCAGGGTAAGCTGGCTAGCCCTGCCAACTGGGCCCAAGCTGCTGACCGAGCTGATTTGATTGTTAACTGTACCCCGGTGGGCATGTATCCCCAACTGGAGGCAAGCCCGGTAAGTTCACTGGAGGGAGTTGCAGATCGAGCTGTAGTATGTGATATAGTGTATAATCCGTTAGAAACCAAATTCCTGGCTATGGCCAGGCAGCAGGGGTTGACCACAGTTAATGGTTTATCCATGTTTGTTTTCCAGGGAGCCCTTACCTTAAAGCTGTTGCTGGGTATAGATGCCCCGGTGGATTTCATGAAAGAAGTGGTCAAGCATGGTCTTCAAGACCAGGGGAGTAACCCTGATTGAACTGTTGCTGGTTACAGCCTTACTTGGCTTAATCCTACTGCTGGCATATCCATCTTTTGAACCAATGAGAAGCAAATACACTTTGGAAAAGGATGCTAAGCAGATGGCCTGGACACTGCGCAGTGCCCGGCAAAAGGCCATAACTACAGGGGAGCCTCAGTATGTAGAATTTAAACCGTATGCGGGTAAATATGAATATAATGAAGAAGAGATCAAACTAAGCGACGGTATTAAATATGTAGGAACCACCACTTTTCCCAAAAGAAGCAATGGGATGATTATTTGTTCCTTTGCCTGTACGGGTGTTCCGGCTAACGGGGGAACGGTTACCTTAAAAGATAAGTATAATAATTATCTATACATTATTGTAAATCCGGTAGGCGGAAGGGTGAGGATATCCACCGTACCACCAAAAACATAATAAAACAAGGAGCAGCTCAGTAATGATTCTGGAATTATTGTTCATATTTTTTGCCCGGGTTATCGATGTATCTTTAGGAACCATTCGTATGATTCTGATTATAAGGGGAGACCGGATTCCCGCAGCAGTGATCGGCTTCTTTGAGATTATGGTGTACACTGTGGCTTTGGGTTTGGTGGTCGGTTCCCTGAATCACCCCATCAAACTGGTGGTATTTTGCAGTGGTTTCGCCCTGGGGGTTCTAGTGGGCAGCCTTATCGAAGAAAAGCTGGCCTTGGGATACCGGGGTGTTCAGGTGATCGTTGATCGCGACCATTGCGATTTGGTGGATGCTTTGCGTGAGGCCGGCTACCCGGTAACCTGCTGGGAAGCTACGGGCAAAGCCGGACCTAAAACTGTTTTACATATGGTGGTAAAACGCAATATGATTAAAGCAGTGTCTGACTATATATACGAACGAGATCCTGGTGCCTTTGTGGTATTGATGGAACCCAAACAGTTCCGGGGAGGATATATTAAAAAGAAGTAGGAGGATTTGATGCTGCGTTTCTCGACAGCGGGTGAATCACATGGACCAGGCCTGGTGGGAATTATCGAAGGACTTCCGGCCGGACTGCCTATCAGCATCTCAGACATAAATCGAGAGTTGAGCAGGCGCCAACAGGGGTATGGCCGGGGTGGCCGCATGAAGATAGAACAGGATGAAGTAATTATACTATCAGGGGTACGCAACCAAGTTACCCTGGGCAGCCCGGTCAGCTTTGTAATCTGGAATCGCGATTATGAAAACTGGTCCGATATCATGGGCTCTGGTCCCTGTTCCCAGGTGGAGCAGCGCCGGGTGACCAGGCCTCGACCTGGCCATGCTGATCTGGCTGGAGGGATGAAATATCATCATAATGACCTGCGCAATGTGCTGGAAAGAGCCAGTGCCCGGGAAACGGCGGCCCGGGTGGCAGCGGGTGCTTTTTTTAAGAAATACCTGGAGGCTTTTGACATATATATCTATAGTCAGGTAATTGAGATTGGGGGAGTGATAGCACCTCCGGTGGATATTACCCGGCACAACTTGACTGAGGTGCAGCAGGTTCTGGAAAATTCACCGGTGCGCTGCTATGATCCTGAGTCAGCCCAACTGATGATGGCTAGGATAGACCAGGCAAGAGAAGAAGGTGAATCCCTGGGGGGGATGTTTGAAACGGGCGCCCTGGGAGTGCCCCCTGGATTAGGAAGTCATACTGCCTGGCACCTGCGTCTGGATAGCCGCCTGGCCGCTTTGATGATGAGTATACCAGCTATAAAAGCGTTCGAGATAGGCGAAGGCATTGCTAATTCCCGCCTACCTGGTTCACAAGTGCACGATGCTGTATATTTACGAGATGCAGCCGGTATAGAGCGTAAAACTAATCGAGCCGGAGGGGTGGAAGGAGGGATCAGCAACGGGGAAACCATCCTGACTAGAGCGTACATGAAACCCATCCCCACGTTGTATAAACCATTAACCAGTGTCAACACCAGTACCTGGGAAGAAGAAAAGGCTGATGTGGAACGTTCAGATATTTGTGCCGTGCCGGCAGCGGCGGTGGTAGGGGAGGCCATGATGGCTTACGGCCTGGCACAAGCATTCAATGAGAAATTTGCTGGCGATCATATGGATGAAGTGCAAACGTCATACCGGGAGTACCGGAGCTATTTGAAAAAGGTGTGGAAATGGGCAAAAATATAATTTTAACTGGATTTATGGGTACCGGAAAGAGTTCGGTAGGGACCAGATTGGCCGAACGCCTGAACCGCGAATTTGTAGACATGGATCGGGAAATTGAAAGGTTGACTGGGATGACCATTAGTCAGCTGTTTAGGCGTTACGGGGAGGTCCGCTTCCGTTCCGAAGAAAAGCTAATGGCAAAGAAACTGGCCGGCCAAAGCGATCTGGTAATTGCTACCGGCGGAGGGATTGTCCTGGATCAAGAAAATATACAATTGCTAAGAGATAACGGCACTGTGGTATGCCTGGTGGCTGATCCCGAAGAGATTTTCCAGCGAGTAAGCCGTAAAAAAGGTACCCGCCCACTGCTGAAAAAGAATTTAACCGTCAACGATATTATAGCTATGCTGGAAGAGCGCAAGCCCCTGTATGAAAATGCTGAGCATATCGTGGAAACCAGCGGACGCAGCATTGACAGTGTAGTGGATGATATCATCAACCGGCTCAGCCAGGATTCAGGAGTGTTGTAGGATTGTCTGAGGGAATTGCTATGCAAGAACTGACAGTGCCGTTAAAAGACAGATCCTATCCGATCCGTATCGGCACTGATTTATTATCTCATTGCGGACGGTGGACAGCGCAAATAACCAGCAGCCGTATCTTAGTGATCAGCAATCCCACCGTTTTTAAACTATATGGAGCAATGGTGGAAAAGTCGCTGCAGGAGGCGGGGCTGGAAGTGCACCGCGCTTTAATCCCAGACGGCGAAGAATATAAAAACATGGAAGAAACCCTGCAGGTGGTTGATCGTGCTCTGCAGCTGCATTTGGATCGCAACAGTGTTGTGGTGGCTTTAGGTGGAGGTGTAGTCGGAGATTTGGCTGGGTTTGCCGCCGCCATTTACCAGCGGGGTATTTCCTTTGTACAGATTCCTACCACCCTGCTTGCTCAGGTGGACAGCAGCGTAGGCGGTAAGGTGGGAGTGAATCACCCCCGGGGCAAAAACATGATTGGGGCTTTTCACCAGCCGCGTCTGGTGATAGCCGATTTAAACACCTTGGATACATTGGAAGAACGGGATTATGTAAGCGGTTTGGGAGAAGTCGTCAAGTACGGGGTAGCCTGGGACAAGGATCTCTTCAATTACCTGGAAGAGCACACCGGCCAAATCATGCAGCGTGACAAAGCATGCCTGCAGCATATTGTCTATGAATGCTGCCGTATTAAAAGCGAGATTGTTGGCCAGGATGAGCAGGAAAAAGGTTTACGGGCCGTATTGAACCTGGGGCACACTTTTGGACATTCCCTGGAGAAACTAGGCGGTTACCGGGATCATCGCCATGGTGAAGCAGTAGCCATGGGGATGGTTATAGCCGCTTATCTGGCCGAAGAACTGGGATTAATACAGCCCCAGGAAACCCTGCGCATTCGTTGCCTTTTGCAGCGTTTAGACCTGCCGGTACAGAGCCCTGAATATGATCCCGAGGCGGTTTATAGTGGGATGCTGGGCGATAAAAAGGCCAGTCACGACCAGCTGCGCTTTGTCCTTCCCACCGGCATCGGCAGTTTTACTATGGTGGACAACCCTGATAAGGATTTGGTCATAAAAGCCATCAGACGCACTCTTTAGGGGGCGATGCCCACAATTTATTGCCCACGCTGAATCCCATTATAATCCAGAACAAAGGCATGACCATAATGACATCAATATTGAAAAATCCCTGCACCAGATAGGTGGTTATCATCAGAAATATTACCTGTTCATCACCATTTTCAGGTATTTTTATCACTCTGGCCAGGAATACAATAAACGCTATGAAAGCAAAAATACCCATGGTAACCAATATCTCGATGAATATATTATGGGCTTTATCTGCATAGATACCCTTGACCGGCTCGATATTTGCATATTTCAAGTTTTCGGGCCCTATACCAAAGGCCCAGTTTTGCGTGAACAATTTCAGGCTTTCTTTCCAAATATATATTCTCCCGGAACCTGCATCTCCGTCCAGCTTTACCCCGGCTTCTACCTGGCCCGGAATACTTATTACCCGACTGACAATTAGTCCTCCTCTGGTAGGAGCCAATAACAGGAATACTGCAAACAGGATAATCAATAATGCTGAAAAATCTTTCAAGGTATATTTACCATCAATAACTTGAAGCAATAAATATAATCCCATAAAACCAAAGGCAAGCCAGGCCCCTCTGGTCAGCGATGCCAATAGGGCTGCAAAAAGAATTGCTGCGGCCACCAGCCAGATTCTCTGGTGGTGCTGCAACCACCAGAGCATGGTTGCCGGTAATAAAAACACTGTGTAGGAGGCCAGAAAGTTAGGATTGGCCATGGTGGAATATGAAATCATTCCATCGCGATCAGGTTCATGAGGAACCAAATTAATATCAAACCACTGCAGTATTGCCAGGGCAGATACTATCATGCCGGTATATACAGCATACTTAAGAATTGAATTTTGATGTTGCCGGTCTTGGGCTGCGATCATAAATAGTATTGTACAGAAGAGATAGGTACTCAGTCCTGAACATCGTTCATATCCAAACCATGAGTTTACAGGATCCATACCCAGAAGACAGGAAATGAGGACCAGAAGCAAAAAAACTAACAAGCTGGGATATTTTTTTACACTGGTTAAACCGTTTTCCTTAAAATAGGAAACTCCCGCTGCGATTGACAACAGTGTGAGAAAAACTGCCCGGGGCAAATAAAAATAGTCGCTGCCAATCGGTACTACAATAAGACAATAAACCGTAACCATTAACAACAGATAATAGTTCACAAATGCCCTCCCCCAACTTTACAATCCAACCTACAGTATCGTTTCCATAATAGCCTAAATCTCCCTCTAAATTTGCATAAAACTTTTTTACCCAAATAACAGTATTTAAGCAAGCAAGCTTTCCTCAAATTTCTTTTAACTTCAAGCAACATCTAAGCAATTATGATTAATGCTATGCGTAAGGGCCGTAGGTGGAGACCACTCTGTTGCCCAGCATGGAAGATGAATATCATGTGAAAGTGTGCAGGGGGCGATGCCTACATCGCCCCGCCTGTTATTCGTTCAAATGCTCCCAGTGTTCGCGTATTTCCGCGGCGGCAGCCAGAGCCTGGCTGCTATCACGGGCTCTCAGGAAAGCATTTAAACGTGACAGGCTTACATTGATAGATTTCATTTCATCTTTATCCACACTAAACTGGATACGGCGGATTACCTGATTCCAGGCGTTGTCCAGGTTCCGGCTGTGTTCAAGAGCCGCGGTCCAGTCCTCCCGTATAACTGCCTGCTCCACTTCCTGCAGGTGATAAACAAAATCATCCTGCGTAGTCATAGGTTTTTTTAAGAAATCCCCGCTGTTCATTATTACCACGAACCCAGCCAGGATAACCAAAGGTATGGTGTATAACCAGAACTTGCGCATGATATGTCCCCTTATGCTTAGTCAGTCTTCTTGGTACTGGTATCAATCCCGTCTACATAGCGATCAATAAAGAGTCTCTGACTGCCGGGATGGTAGGAAGCCAGAAACACTTCAGAAGCATTATTTATACCCTGCTCTCTCAGCCGTTTGGCCAGCCAGGCTTCATCCACGCCGGCTGCCTGCAGGTTTTCCTGTATCACCTGGCCGTCATATATCAATTGAGCGCTCATCCCTCCGCTCGGGGGAGCTAATCCCAGGTCCTGCACTGTAGCCGGACGGTGTTCCGGTTTCAATAGAACTGACAGCTGTCCATCCGATTCCATTACCGCATATTCCACGGTGCTTATGTCGAAAACTCCCTGGTTGCGCAGCTGTTCCAGTATCTCACCAGTGGTATAGCGCATCCGGCCCATAGCTTCTTCCAGCAGCTTGCCCTTACTGATGACTACCACCGGTTCTCCCATGAAAATCTTGGCGGCGGTTGTGGATTTAGTACTAGCTATCTGAATGCCGAGCACTGCCAGGGTCCAAACGGCCAGACCCACCCAGTGCGGCCAGGCTCGGCTTTCCAAATCTATGGACAGGGAAGCAGCAATTGAGCCGATAGTAATTCCCAGTACGTAGTCAAAAAAAGTCAACTGACTGACCTGCTGTTTACCCAGCAGGCGAGCAAAGATAAATAAGGTGACAAAGGCAATAATACTGCGAGCCAGCACTACCAGAGCTTCATTCATGGTTATCGCCTCCCATCCACAAGACTACCTTTTATTATGATCCCCTTGGGACCTAGCCATACATTGGATGTATTATCAGCATGGATAAGTTATAATTGAAAAATAATCACCAGGTATTAGGGGAGGTTGTATGAAATGAATGCCCGAGAAGCGATAGAAATGGCCATAGAATACGAAGCCCAAGCCCGGGACAGGTACCTGGATCTGGCTGCCAAACTAGCGGAAGACGGGGAAACCCGGCTGCTGCTGGAACAAATTGCCCGGGAAGAGGATTCCCATTTGAAAAGGCTAACAGAGCGGCTTAAAGCCTTAAAACTCATGGATATCTAGTGAGCAGCCGCTCCTGACAGCATTACACTGGCCATCAATACTACCAGAAGAATAACCAGCAAGAACAGGGAGAAGAACAGCAGTTTCTGTTTAACGTGCTTGTCTCCCTGCAGGTATTCAGCCAGCAGGTGAGTCATATATACAGTGGTACCGGAAAAGAGGATTACAAACACCAACTGAATCCAGCCAGCCAGGGCGTGGTAAGCATCGGGGGCCAGAGCCTTCCATAGGGAATGACTGTAATAAGCTAGTACAATAAATTCGATAAGCCCGGCAGCAAACTGAAAGGTCAGACTCTGCTTCTGCACCGCGGTATTGATCTCCATGAGGCTGCGGATCTGCGATTGAGTAGCTATGTTTTCCTTGCTTAACAGCAGTTCAATGCGGCTGCGAACCACCTCGATTGCCGCCTGGTGGCTTTCCCGGGAGAAGCGCAGTTCGTTCAGGGTACGGCTCAACTCCTCCGCCATCCTCTCAAAAGGCTGATACATCTGCTGCTTGGTATCCTCACTGAAACGGCAGGAAGGCTCCTGAACCAATTGCTGCCCCAACTGCTCCAGCAAAGCACTTAGGCGCTGGTACCCGTCCTGCATCAAAGCGTAATCATTGACTATTTTCCCGTATCCGGTGGATAGTGAGTTTAGATGCTGCTCGTACTCTTCTATGATATGGCCCTGGGGCAGCTCTCTTACCAGATCCGTGTGCAGTATCTGGTTAAGCTGCTTATCCAGTTCAGCCCGTTCCCGGGTAACTGCTTGGTTTCGTTCCCGCAGCAGACGAGCTAGCATCTGCAAACGGATGACGGTTAACTCGATTAGGGGCAGGTACTTGGCAAAATACTTGTTGTGTTGAGGGGACCAATCCTTAAAGAAAGCCGTATAGAAGACCTGACTAGATGTTTCTGCATAACGCCATGCTTCACCATCCAGTAATTCAAACCTTAAGGGAGAGTTTTTCAGGTGCTCAGATAGTTCTGCTCGAACTACCTGAGCATTAGTGTTGTTAGCAATCAGTATCCGGACGGTACCTAGCAGGTCTGAATTTAATACACCGGCTGTTTCGTTTATTTTTTCGGTAAGTTGGTCCCAGCTTAAGGATGGGAGCAATTTATGTAAAACCAATATCCGGACATTACCGCTGTCCAGCTCATAAAAACGGGGCTCTGTTTGACAGGAGTGCACATCTAAAGCTTCACCTGCCGGCGCCCATCCCTGGCTTCTTAGAAAGGAGCGCAGGGTATCATAAGCAGCCTCATCTTCCCGCAGGAAATAATAATAAGTTAACAGCTGATCCGACATTATCACATCTCTCCCTGCTTTTCGCTGACAAAATAAGTCCTGTGACCAACATACCAGAATAGGGGACTTTCGTAAATATTATGAGAACATAAGGAACAGACACGTACACTTACCAGTCTGACAGTGTTCAAAAACTTTGGGCTTATGATCCTAGTTTTGTTATTGTTTTCGAACCAAAATTTTATCGTACTATAACAGGAAATAAAAGGATTTATTTACAAGAATGTTGAATAGTATTAAGTGTGCAAATAAAAATTTGACAATATTTCTATTTTGTATGATATTATGATAACTGATTTATTTTCCCATAGTTTACATAATAGGGAAAATGGTCATTCATCATAGGATTTTTAGTCTTATTTGCCTGATTGTAAAATGCATAAATGGCGGACTATGACACACCGGCTGAAAAAGGAGAGAGAACGTGGCAGTTCAACGCAAGCTGTTGGGGGATGTCTTGTTGGAAAATGGTCTTGTCAGCAAATCCCAACTGGAAGAAGCTTTGGCTGAGCAGAAATACTCCAGAGAAAAACTTGGTCAGATTCTGGTACGCAAAGGCTTTATTAGCGAGCAGCAGCTCATGGAAGTCCTGGAATTCAGTCTGGGCATACCCCAGGTGCAGCTTAACCGGGTTAAGATTGACCCTGATGTTGTCAGACTGTTACCTACCAGTTTGATCCGCAAGCATTACATATTGCCCCTGTCAGTTAACCGGCGGCACCTGACTCTGGCTATGATTGATCCCTTAAATTATGAAGCCCTGGATGATGTACGCATCCTCACTGGGCTGGATGTTCTTCCAGTTCTGGTCAGTGAGCAGGATATGAATGCTGCCATACAGCAGTATGCAGCCTTGCAGGTTGATTCCAAAATGGAAAAACTGCTGGGGGAGCTGAGCCAGTATAACTTCGGGGGAGTGGAGGTAGACGCCTCTTCCTCCGATATTGACGATGATGCCCCGGTTATCCGTATGGTTAATTCCATCTTGCAGCAAGCCGTACAGGGGCGGGCTTCCGATGTTCACATCGAGCCTTTGGAACATGAAGTGCGAGTCAGATTCCGCATTGATGGTGATCTGCTGGAAGTATTAAACCTGCCTAAAAAGTCCTTTCCGGCTATCGTATCCCGTATCAAGATTATGGGCAACCTGGACATCTCCGAGAAACGTATTCCCCAGGATGGACGCACCCGTATGGTTATCGACGGCCGGGAGATCGATTTTCGTATTTCATCCCTGCCTTCTATTCACGGGGAAAAGATGGTGTTACGCATCCTCGACCGTACTCATGCCCTTATGCCCCTGCAGGATTTAGGATTCAGTGCTGAGAACATGGACAAAATAACCAGTCTTATCCGCAGGCCTCACGGAATGATTGTGGTCACCGGACCCACCGGTTCCGGAAAGACCACCACCTTATACAGCATACTTACCGAAATAAATGTGACCGAACGCAACATTGTCACCCTGGAAGACCCGGTAGAATACAGCCTGGTGGGCATCAATCAGGTGCAGATAAATACTAAAGCCGGACTGAACTTTCCTGCCGGGCTGAGAGCCATTTTACGCCAGGACCCTGACATTATCATGGTAGGGGAAATGCGAGATACCGAAACCACCGAGCTGGGTGTACGCGCTGCCCTGACTGGCCATCTCTTTTTTTCCACTCTGCATACCAACAGTGCTTCCGGCACCATTGCCCGCATGGTCAATATGGGGGTAGAGAACTATTTATTATCTTCATCGCTGATTGGAGTCATTTCTCAAAGGCTGATTCGCCGGCTGTGTCCAGACTGCAAAGAGCCTTATTATTTGGACGAGCCTGCTGCCCGTCGTTTAGGCATGGAAGGTTATGCAGATAGGGAATTTTACCGCCCTGTGGGCTGCAATATGTGCCGCCAGTCCGGCTATTCCGGACGTATGGCTTTGCATGAAGTTTTGGTCTTAGGTCCGCAGATGCGGGCTGCTATAAACAACCATATCAATTCCGAAGATGAATTGGAAAACATCGCCCGCCAGGAAGGCATGATTACTATGCGGGAAGATGGCATAAACAAGGCTTTGGCGGGATTAACCTCCCTGGAAGAGGTAATGAAGGGAGTATATCTGGGTGGCTAGATTTGAGCAGGTTTTGAAAGTAGTGGATATCGCCGGAAAAGCTATGGAAATGGGCGCATCTGACGTGCATTTAACGGTTTCCCGACCGCCGACCCTGCGCATATATGGGAAACTGACCAGTCTGGACGAATACCCCCCTCTGACGCCCAACGATACTTATCAAATGGGTGAGGAACTGATGGGGGATGAGAAAACAAGGCGCATGATACAGCAGCAGGGCCATGCGGATTTTTCCAGCACTTTGCCCGGAGTGGGACGGGTGCGGGTTAATATCTACCTGCAGCGGGGCTCCTATGCCATAGCCATTCGTATTATACCTATGAAAATACCAGATATAGAGGAATTGGGACTGCCACCGGCTGCCCGGGAACTGTTGTTTAAGGGCAGTGGTCTGATCCTGGTGACCGGACCCACCGGCAGCGGCAAGTCCACAACCCTGGCAGCCATGATAAGCCTGCTGAATCAAAGCGTCAGCGGCAATATTATTACCCTGGAAGATCCCATTGAGTACCTGCATCGCCATGGTACCTGCATTATAAATCAGCGGGAAATTGGCACAGACTGTCCCGACTTTGCCCAGGGCCTGCGGGCTGCTTTGCGCCAGGATCCGGATATTATTATGGTCGGTGAGATGCGTGACCTAGAGACCATAGCTACGGCTATGACTGCAGCGGAAACCGGCCACCTGGTCATGGCCACCCTACATGCCTCCACCGCGATTCAGACAGTGGAACGCATTATAGATGTTTTTCCGCCCCACCAGCAGTCCCAGATTCGGGTACAGCTGGCCAACACTATTCTGGGTATTTTCTCCCAGCAGCTGGTTCCCAAGATTGACGGCAGCGGGCGGGTTTTGGCGACAGAAGTTCTGGTGGCCAATCCGGCGGTGCGCAATCTGATCCGCGAAAACAAAGCCCACCAGCTCCATTCCGTGATGCAGACCGGAGCTTCTCAGGGCATGGTTACTATGGAAAAAGCCCTGTCAATTTATGTGGAGCGGGGCATTATATCCAAGGAGGAAATGAAACGCCGCCTCATTTCCGCCCAATAGGTGAGGCGTGAGGAGATAGGTAGCCTTTGGAGCCTGTGGGTTCTGATTAATGTCATTGCGAGGAGCAAAGCGACGAAGCAATCTCGATGCCTATCTACGGGTTGAGTTAATAGATCGCCACGTCGCTTCGCTCCTCGCGATGACAGGCTTAAGTTTCAATTGCGAGGAGCGTAGCGACGAAGCAATCTCAAACGAGTTTGCAGGTAATGCTGAATTAGATTGCCACGCCCCTCCGGGGCTCGCAACATTAATAGCGACCAGAGGGAGCATCAGGAGTCCTTTAGGGCAATGACAAACCTAGCAGCTATCTTATGTGTCATTGCGACCAGAGGGAGCATCAGGAGTGCCGGAACGGCCAATGACAGACCTAGCAGCTATCTTATGTGTCATTGCTGTGAAAATAGCTCCCGCTGTGTCATTGCGAGGAGCGCAGCGACGAAGCAATCTCAAACGAGAATTGCAGGTAATGACCTGGGGGAGTAACAAGGAAATAAAAAGATCACAACAATCAGCGTAAATCTGCGTCAAGATAATTTTACCGTAGAGTGGACTTCAGCCTCCAACAGAGACCGGAAGCTAAAGCATCCGCTACGGTAAGAAGGAAAATAGAAAAATCATAACGATCAGCGTGTATCTGCGTCTAAATAAAATCCAATACAAGGGGGAGAGAGAAACGTGAACTATGCCTATCGCGTCCGGGACGCCTCCGGGGGGATCGTCAAGGGCATCATGGAAGCCGAAAGCCGTAACTCGGTCATCGAATCCCTGCTGCGCCAGCAATACACCATTCTGGAAATAAGAGAGGACCATAGACGGGAAGCCGCCCGGAAGAATGCCCTGACCTTCAGCCTGTTTGAAACCATAAAGATAAATGACTTATCCCTTTTCACCCGCCAGCTGTCTACTATGGTGGGGGCCGGTCTGCCCATCATCCGCAGTTTTCAGATACTGGAGGAACAGACCAAAAATACCCTCCTGCGCAAAATCGCCGGCCAGATAAAGGAGGATCTGGAGGAAGGTTTGGCCTTGAATGAGGCCCTGGCCCGCCATCCCAAAGCCTTTTCTCCCATGTATGTAAGCATGGTACGGGCCGGGGAAACCGGGGGATCTCTGGATATAGTCCTGCAGAGATTGGCCGATACCCTGGAGCGGGATCGAGAGATCAATTCCAAGATAAAGTCAGCTTCCGTCTACCCTATTATGGTTTTGAGCATAGCCATACTGGTGGTCATTTTTATTTTAATGTTCGTCATGCCCACCTTTGTGGAATCCTATTCGTCCGCCGGCACCGAACTGCCGGCTTTCACCCAGTTTTTCCTGAATATCAGTTATTTTCTTAAGGACTACTTCCTCCTGCTGCTGTTGGGAGTAATCGTGCTGGTAGTCGGTTTGAAAGCCTGGGGGCGTACTCCCAACGGGCGCTTGTTCTTTGATAACCTCTACCTAAAAATGCCTATTGTGGGCAAAACCGTCAACCGGGTGGCGGTATCCCGCTTCACCCGTATCCTGGGAACCTTAATTCGCTCTGGAGTGCCAATCCTCCAGGCTCTGGAGGTAATGCAGGGAGTGGTGGGCAACCGGGTTATCGGCGATGCCATCGGTCGGGCGAGAGAGAGTATACGCGAAGGCCAGTCCATCGCGGCCCCTCTGGCGATGACCGGAGTGTTCGAGCCCATGGTGCCCCAGATGATTGCTGTCGGGGAAGAGACCGGGGCTTTGGATGATATGCTGGAGCGCATGTCGGTATTCTATGATAACGAAGTGACCTTTGCCGTGGATGCTATGCTCAAATCCCTGGAACCAGTTTTGGTCATCTTCGTAGCCGTAATTATCGGCATGATCATCGTAGCCACCTACCTGCCCATATTCAATCTGGTGGGAACTATGTATTAATAGACAGGGTCGTGTTGCGACGCTGTAGATAAACAAAGCTGTTACGCTTCTGCCAAAACCAGTTCGGGGGAGGGGATGGGAGTTTTAAGAACCGAGTCGGCAGGAGTTGACAGCCCAGAGTTTATAAGGGAAAAGGAGAGTGATTTACTTGTTGATGAAAATGAGAGGCCAGATACAAAAAGGCCGCAACCAAAAGGGTTTCACCCTGGTGGAACTGATGGTAGTCGTTGTTATTATTGGTATTCTGGCAGCCATTGCGGTGCCGATTTATAGAAATGTTCAAACTAATGCAGCTGAAAATGCCTGCAGAGCAAATATTCGGACTTTGGAAGGTGCTCTTGAAGTCTGGAAAGCTGACAATAATTCAGAAACCTATCCAGCAACATTGAATGTGTTAGAGACTGACGGTTATATCAAAGAAGTGCCAACGTGTCCTTTAGGCGGCGACGCATATAACTATGACGACGATACTGGTGCTGTAACCTGCACAAACCATGGGCCTGATGCAGGAGGAACTACATCACCCTAAAGCAAGGAAGCAAGGGGACGTTCTTTTTGCTTCCTGTGCGACACTGGGGACGGTTCTCCGGTGTCGCAAAAGAAGGGGAGATAGGTACCCTGTCTTCCGGTGACCGGTTGTTGGGGGGACAGGCTAGGGATCAGCGCTCTAGTATACCAGGGGGACGGTTCTCTTGGCCCCCAATAAGGCATGGGGACGGTTCTTTTGCCTTGGATAAGGCATAGGAACATTTACCCTATCTGCCCGGTGACCATTGTTGAGGTGAGATAAGCGCGCAGCGCTCTCCTCAACCCTAATAACACAAGGGGACGTTCTTTTTGCTTCCAGATCACATAAGGAGCGTTTACCCTGTCTTCCTGGTGACTGTTGCTTAAGGGGGGACCAGCGCCCAGCGCTCTCCTCACCCCTCACCGGGAGAGGTGCGAAGAACCAGTTAGACGCAGATCAACGCTGATTTATTAAGATAACGCAGAAATAATAAAAGAAGATTATAAATAATCTGCGTAGATCTGCGTCAGAAAAAAGAGATTGCCGCGCCTCCTGACGGAGGCTCGCAATGACATGCGACATCGGGGACGGTTCTCATGTGTCGCAAATGAAGGGGAGAAGTTTACCCTGTCTTCCCGGTGACCGTTGTTGAGGTGAGATAAGCGCGCAGCGCTCTCCTCAACCCTCACACGTCACTGGGACAGGTGCGAAGAATTAATTAGGCGCTGACCAACGCTGATTCATTAAGATAACGCAGAAATAATAAAAGAAGATTATAAATAATCTGCGTAAATCTGCGTCAGAGAAAAAAGAGATTGCCGCGCCTCCTGACGGAGGCTCGCAATGACATGAAAGAGACACTTTATTACCGAATCAAGGAGGCTTATCGTTGGAGACAGTTACATATTTGGCAGTGGCAGCGGTAGGCCTCTTATTCGGTTCTTTTACCAATGTGATCATAGCCCGGATACCTCATGGTGAATCAGTAGTGACTCCGTCAAGCCACTGCCCCCGCTGCGGACACCGTCTGGGGGTCCTGGACCTGGTGCCGGTTTTAAGCTGGCTGTTCTTAAAAGGGAAGTGCCGCTACTGCCAGGAAGCCATCAGCATCCGCTATCCGGCCGTGGAACTCTTGACCGCGGCGCTGTTCATGGGAGTGTTCCTGCGCTGGGGCATCTCGGCTTATACTCTGGCCGGGTGGGCTTTAACGGTTATTTTAGTATCATCCGCTTTTATCGATCTGGATGAGGGTATTATTCCCGATGTTATCACTATCCCCGGGGTGGTACTGGGACTGGTGGTATCCTTTGTCACCATCGGCTTTTTCCCGGCCCTGTGGGGGGCCCTGGCCTTTGGAGGAGTGCTGTTTTTGGCAGCAGTAGTCTCAAATGGAGGCATGGGCGGCGGTGATATTAAGCTGGCCGCTGTTATTGGGGCTTTTACCGGCCTCCCCGGTGCGGCTGTTACCCTGCTGCTGTCCTCCTTTATGGGGGCAGTATTTGGTATCACTTTAATGCTGATGGGACGTGCCGGACGCAAGACTCCGGTGAAATTCGGTCCTTTTTTGGCTGTTGCCGCTTACACGGCTTACTTGTTTTCTAATGAAATTGTAGCTTGGTATCTGGGAATGTGGTAAGGAGAATTGATTTTAAACGCGGATTAACGCAGATTTTTTATTATTACGCTGCAAATCAACAACATAGAAAATCAGCGTAAATCTGCGTTAACAATCTTAATTTAGGAGGGATGCAGCTTGTTTACCAGCAGGACGTCAACCGGGTTGGATATAGGCAGCCAATCAATCAAGCTGGTGCAGGTTCAGCACCGGAGAAGCAGTGCCCGGGTGAAAACGTTTGGGCAGATACCTACTCCCAGCGGTCGGATGGAAAACGGCTTTATTACTGACCCGGATGTTGTAGGCCAGGAATTAGGCAAGCTGGTGGACCGGCTTAAACTACGGGGAGCAAAAGTAGTGTCAGCCCTGGCGGGACAGCAAGTTTATACCCGTCTGCTTACCTTACCGGCTATGAAGCTTGATGAGATGAGGCATGCCGCCCTATATCAGGCTACCAGTTTTCTGCCGATCAGCATAGAAGATGTTACCACCGACATTTATCCGGTTCGCTATTTTGATGACGGGGAAGGGCAAAAATGTGAGGTATTCTTCGTGGCGGCCCGAAAGGCTCAGGCAGAAAACCTGGTTGAGACCTGCCGGGTTGCCGGCCTGAAGCTGAAACGTGTGGAGATTGAGCCTCTGGCACTCCATACCCTGTACCACCAGCAACTGAGCGGGGAGAAAGTCAAAGGCGTACTGAATATCGGTGCTACCCGCAGCTATTTAGCTATCTTTCAGAAGGATATCCTGGTGTTTGTCCGCTCTATGGGCTTTGGCTGTACTGCTCTCTACCAATACATGAGGGAGTCCGGCACTGGCAATATGGAACTGGAAAACCTTAACTGCCAGGATTCAGGATGTAAAACCCTTATGCGGGACATTGTCAGCGAGATAAGTCGTTCATTGGAATATTTTCGCTTGCAAAGTAAGGATGAAAAATTGAGCGAAATCATTCTGTGCGGCGGAGGCGCCCGGGTAGGAGGCATTGAAGAATACTTAAGCCAGGAAATAGGAGTACCGGTAAGGGTGGGAGATTTTACTTCTTATATACAGTTACCTGATAGTATCGCTGCTCAGGATAGAAGCGATTTAATATATGAATATCCAGTAGCATTGGGGTTAGCCATGCGGGGGGTGAAGTAGTTGAGAATCGAACGTCAGCCGAAAATCAACCTTCTGAGTTACCGTCAGGAGGAAGCCAAACAAAAGCGGCTGTCTCAGAGAAAGGCCATTATTATAACAATGGTGACCGTTTGGCTGGTAGCTGCAGGGGCCGCCAGCTGGTGGAGCCAAAACCAGCAGATCCAGGCTCTGGAACAGCAGAACCAGCAGCTGCACGAACAGGTGGAAGCTTTAAGCAAAGTAGCTGCCATTGCCGTGGGAATAAGTGACCAGGAAGTTAAAGAGTTGGGCTCACGCAAAGCTTTGCTGGACAAACTGGAAGAGGAACGGACCCTTGATCCGGAGCAATTGGAAGATATTTATGCCTTGAGTGTTCCTCATATTACTATCGGCAAGATGGATATCAAAAATGGCGGGGAAATTACAGTTAACGCCTATACCAACAGTCAAGGACAACTGATTACTTTTTTGGAGAAACTGCAGAATGAGGACTTTGTAGAAGAAATTCGAAAGGTTTCTTCCAAGCGTAATGATAAGACTGGGGAAATAAGCTTTACTTTGGTTCTGGCAGGGGAGGTGACCAGTAAATGAGTTTGTCGCAAAGAGAAAAGACTCTTATTATAATTGCCGTCTATGCCCTGGCCATATTCTGTTTTGTGTGGTTTTTGTACCTGCCCCAGCATGGAAAATTGCAGGCTCTGCAAGCTAACCATGAGGAACTGACCCAGGAAAAGATGCGTTTGGAAGCTATTCGCCAGAAGCAGGAGCAGGAAAAACCGGTCAGTGAAGACAGGGAATTAATTGCGGTAAATGAGCAGCTTCCCACCCAGGAAGAAATGATACCAGTTTTGAAGTTCCTGAATGACAGCACCAAAAAATGTGGTTTGGAACTAGCTTCCCTGGAATACCGGGGGGCCAAGGGGGACGAAGGAGCAGCTCGTACTTTGACTTTTGCTGTGGAAACTAGTGGTTCCATATTTAATTTAATTGACTTCCTGCAGCAATTAATGGCAGCACCGCGCTTTATCAGTGTGGCAGATATTTCTCTGAATGCCTGCAAGGCGGAAAATACCAGCGACTCAGAGAAAGAGAGTACTCCCACTTATTACATAGCTCCGCCGGGAATTCCTCAAGCCAAACTGGAAAGAGTCAAAGTGGAAGTGGAAGAAGTAGAATCCGATGGGGCACCGGAACGTCGGGTAGCCGACAGCTTTATACCTGACCAGTTTGACATGAAGGTTACCATCAATGCTTATTATTCGCCGGAACAGCCTGCCAGTGCCGCTGAGAGTAAGGCATCCGCAAAAGCTGACACCGCACCAGAGGCAGGGGAAGGCGCTGAGAATGACGACTCCGAGGGGAGGATATAGCCCATGACCAGTAAGTATAAGCGGTGGTATCGATCCCTCGGGATTACATTGTCTTTGCTGGTGCTGCTCCTGGGAGGAGTATCAGCAGTACAGGCGGAAGTGGAGCTTCCGGCAGCTACCTTTCTGCCCTTTGACGGCCAGCATGCCCTGGCCCTGTCCGGTACTTCCGGAGAGCGCTGGATTTACCCCTTTGGCAAGAACTACCTGCAGGTAGGCTACCAGCAGGATTCCGGCAGCGGGGAACGGGATCTGGTGGTGCAGAAGCTGGATCAGGACGGCAAGGTGCAGTGGAAACAGGTCTACAAAAGGGAAGGACAGGATACCCTGGTGGTTCTGCACACCCAGAAAAACGGTTTTATGCTGGGAATGCACAACCAGCAGCAGGATAAGCGAGTGGCCCGGATCCTGCAGTGTGACGGCAATGGGGAAGTAGCCTGGCAGCGGGACCTGCCCATGGACAGGATTACGGCTATTGCCAGCACCAATGACAAGGGCATCATTGTGGCGGGGGTAAGCGGCGGCAATATCCACCTGGTAAAGCTGGATGAGCAGGGCCTCTGGAAGAACAGCACCCGCAATACCAAACAGTGGGAAAGGATTTACCAGAACAGCGGCAGCCAATATGCCACGGAAATCCTGCAGCTGCTGGATGAAGACGAATATAATGACGGCTATATTCTCACCGGTGCCACGGACAGCGGTACCAACGGCGGTAAAGATGTGTATATGATGCGCCTGAATGCCTATGGAGAGGTGGAGTGGAGCCGTAATTATGGCACCGGGGGCGATGATGAAGGCATCACCGTGGCGGTTATGGCCGATGAGAAAGACGTAACAATGGGATATGTGGTGGCCGGCAACACCGAGAATAAACGGGGCGACACGGATCTTTACCTGATTTATGTGGATAAGTACGGGCACCTGCAGTCCTGGCCCGGTTACCAGTATACACCTGACGGACGCAAAGAACGCACTTACGGGGGAGCGGGAGATCAGAGAGCCCTTGCCCTGGTGCCAGTACCGGACAGCTTCAAGGAGGACCGCAAGCTGCGGGGAGAAGATATACAGGGCCATGGCGGAGCAGTGCTGGTCGGGATAGATGTGGATGATGAAGAGGTCCTGATCGTGCGCTTTGATGAAGGTGGTCATTTGCTGTGGCAAAAGACGCTGGATATTCCCGGGGAAAGTATTTTGATCGGTACCATTACTACAGAAGATGATGACAGCCAGTACCTGGCTTACAGTGTTACCTATCCGGGCAACAGCGGACAAAACTTGCAAATGTACGCCCTAAAGGTTTACCTGGAAGGGGTTATTGAAGACGAGGACAAGAGCATCCCTCAGGATGACCAGATGGAAACCAATCACGAGGCAGTCACCTGGGAAAAGCGTACTCTCAAATATGAAGCCCTGCGGGATATTGGCAAGGAAATCAAGGATCTGTTAGCCCAGCAGCCCTACCGACCCCTCACCGCTGAGAGTGGCTGGGGAGAGATCGAGTGGCCTGATCTCAGCTACTACCTGGGCCCCATAACCGTGGGCAAGGCTGACGGGGAAGGAACTCTGCTGTTCAAGAATGGGGTCTGGTACAAGGGGCAATGGAAGGACAATATGTTCAACGGGACCGGCATGCTGCGTTTTCCCTCCGGGGAAGTGTACCAGGGAGAGTTTAAGGATCATATGATGCACGGGCAAGGTACCTTTACCTGGCCCACCGGAGAAAAATACTCAGGTGAATTTAGAATGAACCGGCGTGACGGCAAGGGAGTATTTACTTGGCCGGGCGGGGTGGTCTATGAAGGTGACTTTGCCGAAGATCAAGCCCACGGGCAGGGAGTGATCCGCTGGCCCAACGGCGAGCGCTATGAAGGGCAGATGACCAATGGACAGGCTACCGGACAGGGCAGCTATTATTTCCCCAGTGGGGAATGGTACCGGGGTGAGGTACAGAATCTCACCTTCAGCGGGGTAGGAGTGTATCACTGGCCGGATGGCAGCTACTTCGTAGGCCAATTCCAGAATGACCGGCTGTACGGAGAAGGTTATTATGTTTGGCCTAACGGAGTTCAGCAGTGGGGTTACTGGAAAGAGGACCACTATGTAGGCATTCATGAAGAAGCCATGGAGACCAGAAACAGGTGGTAAATCAATAACTGGCGGTGAAGCAGGACAGGCTGTCTTCCGGATTCATGATCCGGGGGACAGCCTTAGTTTATGAAGGAGATTGCCGCGCCCCCTGTGGGGGCTCGCAATGACAAAAAGCTTTCATTCGTGTCATCGCGAGGAGCGCAGCGACGTGGCGATCTCATTTATTTTTTACTGCGGATAACCTGACGGATAACCCCAATATCTGCTATATTATTAAGACAAGCGGTAAAAAGGGGCGAAACTAATGCTGAAACGCAAAAATATACGCCACCTGCAAAGATATCACCAGATCATTAGGATTCTGGTCAAACACGGTTTAGGGTATCTGGTGCAGCGTTTAGGTTGGGAAGAGATTACTCCGTCTTCATGCCGTTCCGAAGTATGCAACTGTCAAAGGGAAAGAGATGAGGTCCTGGCGATTAGGCTGCGCTTAGCCTTAACCGAGCTAGGACCTACTTTTGTAAAACTGGGGCAGATGCTAAGCACCCGGCCGGATTTACTGCCGCCAGTTTTTATCTGTGAACTGGAAAAACTACAGGATAAGGTATCAGCTTTAACTGAGGATCAGATCATAAGCCGGTTGGAACATGAATTAGGACCTCCTGACCAGGTATTTGCCTACTTTGACCGTCAACCATTGGCGGCTGCTTCTATCGGTCAGGTACATAGAGCACGTCTTAAAAGCGGTGAGGAGGTCATTGTCAAAGTTCAGCGTCCCGGGCTGGAGATGACTATGCAAAATGATCTGGAGATAATACACGGCTTGGCCGAATTGTCGGAACGACATTCTCTGGAGGCCCGCCGGATCGGTTTAGTCGATATGATCGACGATTACAGCCGTTTGCTGATTCGGGAACTGGACTATGAGCGGGAAGCCCGTAGTACTGAACGGGCTAGAGCAAATTTTGCTGATGATGCCCGGGTGGTTATACCCAGGGTTTTCTGGGAATACTCCACCCGCTATGTCTTGACCGAGGAATATATTGAAGGAGTTAAGCTCAGCAATATGGAGGAAATCTCTCGCCGGGGCTGGGATCGCCGTAAACTGTCACGCCTGGGTACGGAAACCTTTCTGTCCCAAATACTCCTGCACGGATTTTTTCAGGCTGATCCCCATCCCGGGAATATTCTGGTTCTGGATGAAGATAAGATAGCCTTTATTGACTTTGGGGAGGTAGGCACCCTTACCGAGAGCCGGCTGGTACAGTTGGGTGAATTGCTGCTCAGCATCAACCGGCAGGATGTCGATAAAATCATAGCCACCCTGGAAAGTATGGGAATCATCGGGGAGTCCATAGATCGCGAAGAACTGGAAGAGGATATTGCTGATTTGGTGGTTCATGTCACTTCCTCCAGTGTGGGGGAACTGGACATGAATCGCCTGAGGATAGAAGTAATGAACATGGCTTATCGCCATGATCTGAAGATGCCTTCATATCTTACTGCCTTAATGAAAGCTCTGGTTACCGTAGAAGGAGTAGGGAAAAAACTGGATCCTACTTTTAACTTTATGGAGATCGTTCAGCCCCTGGCTGTCAAGGTATTCGAAGAGCGGCTCAAACCCGACCGAATATACAAGCAGCTGCGGCGCAGGTATTATCACGATATCAAACCGCTGGGCACTCTCCCGGCTGACTTTCAAAAGCTGGTGAAAACTGCCGGCCAGGGAGAGATGCAAATCACCATGCAGGTAGAATTCAATTCCTCAGCCAAACGCCAATTAAATCAACTGGCCAGCCGCCTGGGAATCAGTTTTATCATATCGGCAGGTTTGATCAGTTCGGCACTGGTCATGACTGCTGGCCAAGGTAGTGGAGATATTATTACCCTGGTGGGAGTCGGAGGGCTGGCAGTCGCTCTGATCGGTTTAGCAGTATTTATCATATCTGTTTTGCGTTCTTAAAGCTATCAACCCACCTTGGAATGGACAACTATTTAACCGATTTGGTTCTGGTTCTTCGTGGTATTGGTGTATGGGTTAATACTTCCAAATCAGGCAGATCTACCTGCTCCTTTTCCAAAAAGTCAGACTGGATCAATTTCTTTTCCATTAAATGCTGCAGTGAATCTTCCATAGTGATCATGCCGAACTTGGACCCGGTATAGATGGCATTGGGTATCTGATGGTACTTGCCGTCCCGGATCAGGCTGCGGATTCCTGGTGTGCAGATCATAAGCTCGATGGCTACCACCATGCGTTCACCATCAACCCGCGGCAGCAGCCGCTGGGAGATAACTGCCCGCAGGCAGTTGGCCAGCTGGAGACGGATCTGCGCCTGCTGATAAGAGGGAAACACATCCACAATCCGTTCAACGGTCTGGGCGGAATTAATGGTATGCAGGGTAGCCAGCACCAGGTGACCAGTCTCAGCCGCGGTGATGGCAGTGGTAATGGTCTCCAGGTCGCGCATTTCACCGATCATGATCACATCCGGATCCTGGCGCAGGGAAGCCCGCAGTGCCCGGGTGAAGTCACTGCTGTCCGAGCCGATTTCCCGCTGGGTGATGAGACTGGCTTTGTTCTGGTGAATGTATTCGATGGGATCCTCCAGGGTTACGATATGGCAGGAGCGTTCCCGGTTGATAATGTCGATCAAAGCTGCCAGAGTAGTAGATTTTCCGTTACCTGTGGGGCCGGTCACCAGTATCAGGCCACTGGGATAGCGAGCCAGTGAGCCCACTACCGGAGGCAGGCCCAGGTATTCAAGATCCGGAATGATGGTCTTTATAACCCGGGCGGCTATACCGATCATTCCCTGATAGCGGTACACATTGACCCGGAAGTTAGCCACGCCGGGCATACGATAGGAAGTATCAATCTCCCCGACTTCCTGCAATTCAGTAAAACCATCGTTGCCGAGAATTCGCAAGGCCATGTTTTCAGTATCAGCGGCACTCAAAACGGTGTCATTCAATGGAGTCAAACGGGTATTGACCCTGATCATAGCCGGGTTGCCGGGTGCCAGATGAATATCTGAGGCCTCCCGGTTTACGGCCTGTTTGAGCAGATTATCCAATGTCATATTCGCAACACACTTCCCTTACTTTAATATCTAGGAAATCGAAAAATCCCGCGAGTTATACTTACCCAGGTGGATTAACCAATATTATTCAATGTGATTGGTTATTTCATCCCACCGAGAGGAACGCCAGCCGCTGTTAGCAGGGTCAGGAAACATCGGAGGTGAATCATAGAGCAGACGAGGATCATGGGAATAGTTTTTCTTGTAACCATCAAAATACTGTACTCCCATGGGACCTCTATACTTTTGCGCAATTGAGCCCACTAAATAGGCTGTATCTTTAACTAGTCCCACGTCATATGCCTCAAACCCAAAATATTGTTCTTTGGCATATATGGCTGCGTGTAAGTATATGTTGTTAGGAGCTTTATCTATAGGTACACCGAGATTTAAAAACGACCAGCAGTAATTGTCAAAATCAAATAATCCTGTGATAGATCCTCTATAACGAACGTCATCGTAACCCGATGGCCAGTTGTAATGCATAACTTGGACCTTATAATCAGCTACCAGGCCCAGCATATCATCACCTTCACCCAAGACCTTTGTGTAGGACCATTCTCCGTTTTCAAAGACTTGTTGAAAGTCTGTGCTGCTGTAAGTAACACCGGGCTTAGCGTCATACCAACTGCTGGTGTAATCAGGTCTTTGCCAATCACAAGGGTCATGGGCAGTAATGTAAATGTTATTGGCGGCAGCAATAGTTAATCGACCATCCAGTTTCCCCGAGACGAATACATTGCCCAGTGAAATATCAAATTTTCTCTCAGAGGAAAGCCCTCCTGTATTACCGCTGCCGGTAGCTCCATCTACATAGATAACACCGTTGGCAGGCAGCTCCAGATGTCCTATACTATTGCGCAAGTCAGCAAAAGATCGGTAGTATGGGGACTGGGACTCAATGATGTTGCCGCTGCTGTCCCGGACAATTTTGCGAAACATCTTGTCATCGGAGTTGTCTGCTCTCTCATCCCTAATCTCCCATGCCCACCAGAGATTAGTCTGTAAAAAATTAGGAGGATTGCCATCTTTGGTAGTCCTAAAGGCATATTCCACTCCGTTATAATACCAGCGGCCGGTAGTCTGATCGTAGTAACGAGCATCATAAGTACCATCATCTCTTAAATAGATGCAGGTGCGTCCATTATAATAATGACCGTTAATGCGAGCGTGGGCCTTAAGCTCCGGATTGCTGGGAGGAAAGCTCATTTTCTCAGTTACACGCGCATTACCCTTACGGAAAATGTTTGGATTGTATATGTTTTCAGCAGGACTTATGTCGATTCCGTTTACATAGGTCACCGGGCCGTAAAAGGTGGGGGTTCCACTAACAAATAAGGTATCATTGGTATGCAGTGGACCGTAAACTGCCTCACCGGTTAACCAGTATAAAGGATCGCCCCCTTCACTTCTTTCGCTGTCATTGGCAATAGCGAATTGGGTAAATGTCCTCTTGTAGACCTCAACCTCGATGGTGCGCAAGCGATCAGGTTCTGATGTATCCCATCCGGTACAGCGGATTATTCGTTGATTATTGTTTTCTTCCTGGGTGTTAAGACCTGGAACGTCTTCAAGAGGAACCAAAATGCGCAGACGGTAATTGGGGCCATCGGGAAGCTCATACATATTGTATGACTTTGAATCATAGGTGACTTTTTCCGGTGATGGATCGATATCCTTAAAAAAGCTTCCATCTTCGTTATTTAATCGCCATAGACACTTGTTATAGCCTTGTTCGGCTGCATAGAGTGCCTTTTCATTACTGGAAGCTATGGCGATCAGGCCTATGTTTCCCTGGCTGACCTGATATGCTGCCGCAGACAGGATGAACATAATAATCATCACCATCAATACCAATGGTAAGGCGGCTCCTCTTTCATTAAATTGAAGTTTATAGGGAAGCTTCAAAAACATCACACCCCGTATGAACATTTCTATTTGCCAATATCAATTGTGATAGTATCTGATTGACCTCCAGCTACAGGAGTCACTGTAACCTTCACATCTGGAGGGGATAACCAGAGCCAATCCCACAAACTGTAATCCGAACGTTTTTTAACAACCTGAATGGTGCACTGCAGACTGTTATTCGGGTCATAGTCGACTTTGATCCACGATGTATTAGCAGATGTCCAGGTGACCGATTTATTCGTAGCGGTAGCTGGCCAAATAATAGCGGATACGCTGGTAGAACGAGTACCTTCGATCTCAAGTTTCCTCGTTTTAGATCCGTTGATTTGCACCTTATAGGGAATTACCTCCTCAGGTTGAGTTATATCCGGTACCGGATCACCAGTGATAGCACCAATTTCGCTGCTGCGTACTGTATAAGTAGATGCAACGGTAAAGGGCTGGAAACTGGGATTGGCGCTGAGGTCGGCAATTTGCAAATTAATATCTATGGCTTTTGAGCCGGTGCTGCTGAACACTTGAGAACTGTTTACACCGCTTACCAAAGTTGTCCATCCAGAACTGCTCGTAGAGGGAACCGGTTGGGCAATTACCTGAGCGGGATCACTGTTGGAAAGGACCGTACGAAGCAGCTGGTTCTCGCTTACCCGGTAAATGATTTTTTGCCAGACACTATTGTCTTCGTTGTATGAATAGATGACAAGCTGCCCGCCCTCATTCTCAATAGCAACTGCTTCTACAGTCTTTGATGGTTGCGAGGCACCCCTGATATCACGACTCATCCAGGTCATCGCGGTATTGGCCTCAGAGATGCGTGGGTTGATTGCCCTGGTATGATTCCAGGTGCGGCTGCCGGATGAAAGAGCATTTAGGGCCGGTGCCATTACAACTACCAGCAATACGATGACCACCAGCAATTCTATCAGAGTCATGCCATGTTGGTTTTGTTGAAAATGTATTAACCTGTGTCTACCCCAAATGGACAAGCCAATACCCCCCTTATTTCGCCTTTCTTATTCTCCGCTGATCTTAAGCTGCAGGGTGTCATTCGGACCGCTGAATTGAATACTTCCATTAAAGCTGTATCTGCACAATATCTCAATATCTCTAAAATAAAATCTATCAATAGATGGGTCACTGTCAAACCGTATAAAGAAAGGATTATTAAAATATTCTGAATCAATATCTATTTCCTGTGGATTAGCGAGTTCGCCGTTTATGTCAACTGCCAGAGGATTAGAGTTTGCATCCGCAAGGATACGGCTGTTGGAAGTCGTATCAGTTTGAATCTGTATCAGTGAATTCCAGCCATCATCTGTAGATAAATCGGCGTCCTCATCTCCCAGATATAGAAGTGAGAAACCATCGGGCAGAGAATTATATCCGGATATAGAAAAGGGGGATTCGCTGCTGCTAAAAGCAAGGCTTAACGTGGCCTGAACGGTTGAAATGGCCGGTCTAAAGGAACTTAGGTCAATAGCCGCAGGAAATGCCAGGCGATGGTCACCTGAAGTGAAAAAGGTAGTGCCAGATGGATAGTTGGCATCATCAGCAACCCACGCTGGACTACCATTGTAATCTGCATGCAGTTTCCAAAGGTTTTTTTGTTCTTCAGTTGAAATCTGGTGATACAAATAGCTGCCAGCATCAGCAGTGCTAATATCAGTGCGATGGATAGACATAGATCCTATGCTGAGGGAGTAGGTACCACCGCTGCATACTTTAGCTGGATTGTCGGGGTCGGTTCCCGCTGGCCAGAGATCGGAAAAGGTAAGTACAGTATCCCCGGCCTTGAGCACCTTAGTAGTGCTGCCCATAGTAGTATGACCATCCAAGGTTACCGCCGTATCTTTTAAGCTGGGTGCGAAGCTTAGAGAAAGAGTAGCCGGATATTCCATTTCGATCTTTACAAAAGAAGTTGTATACGGACGAGCTTCGACTGCTACCGCTTGCATATCAGGTCTTAATATCATCCCTGAACATTCACATTCAACCTGATAGGAATATACGGTGTTATCGTTCGGGAAGGTCATAGGAAACATAGCTTGCCCAGCTTCATTGGTGACGGCTGTCTTGCTGCTGGTGTTCCCTTCCAGTGTCACTGTAGCTCCTTCCACGGGAATCCGTTTACCATTATCATCAGTCCAACCGCGTACCACTTCAACCACAATTCCAGTAATGGGAGAGGATGAGCCCTCCTTGGCTACAAATGTCTTAAAATCGGCATGTTTGGTAACAGCGCCAGTAAAGATGGAAGGACAGGTGACCTCTATAATCAGCTGTTTGTAATCAAAAGGAAGAGTATCGGAGGGGTGTTGACCATCATCGGGATCATCAATCCAGCTGACAATTTTCCTAATCTGATAATTGCTTAAAGTAGGGTCGGGGGTACCATCGGGAAGCGTGGGAGCATAAGGTCCGGTCACCCCGGTTTTTAAGGGGGCACCTCCTGGGTCTGTGTCGTTTTCATTATTATAATTATTGGCATTAGTTTGAGCCAGGGTACGTTCTAGTTCTTGTTTGGCAATCTGCGTTGCAGTCATACGCGCTTTATTTTCGTAGGTTACTCTGGCGGCCATTGTAAATAACGGCAGACAGGAGGTAACCACCAATAAAAGGATTACTAGAGCTACCAATATCTCAACCAGAGTAAAGCCATTTTCGGTATCAGCAGATGTCAGCATCCTCAATTTCACTCAAAACTCTCCTCAAGAATGGGTTTTAGTTTTATCAGGAAAAAGGTCACGAGGGAACGCCCCCCGGAAGGGTAGCTTATTTAAATAACCTATTGTGCCCTATAAAATAATACTATCACTGCGCATAAGAAAAAAAAAGACTAATTTATAATATTTTCCATTATTGAGAAGGAAGATGAAAGCCTAAAACGAATACAATTACAAAATTTTTCAAGGTTGTAAATAAGATGACCAAGCTCCATTCCTTCAGATGCTGCAGGGTGTTTAGAAGAGATCAATCCGGCTTCACTCTCATTGAAGTGGTGATTTCTCTTTTCCTGTTGTATTTAATATCCGGTGTGCTCCTAAACGTGGTAACAGTAGGGACGGTGGGGCTGGGTGCTTCCCAGCGCCAGACTGTCGCCTGGGCGTATGGGGCATCCCTTTTGGAAGAAATGAAGGCTTGCCCGGAACGCTTCATTATATCAGGGGATGCCTGTACTGTTAGCAGTGAAGAAGCGGCCTTTGTCACCGCCCCGCCGGAAGGAATGACCGCTCAATTGGAAGTGGAGCCTGTGGGGAATGTACCGGGAGTGTGCCGGGTAACGGTGCGCATCTTTGGTGTGGAAGGAGAAAGACAATGGGAAGAATACCTGCTGGGGTTTGTCCGGCTGGATCCCCAGCTGTTATAAAAGGGATTGCCGCTGATGAAAAGGGGGTACTACTGGCGGACTTGCTGGCCAGCCTGGCTTTGGGGCTGGCGGTTCTGGTACTGGTGGTCAATATGCTGATGGCTGTCCAGTCCAGCAGCCGGCAGCAGTCCATTGACGCTGAACTGCTGTATGCGGGGCAGGTAGTTCAGCAGGTTTTAATGGAGGAAGTGAGAAACGCCCAAAAGGTTAAGGTGATCAACGGGGGTAAAAAACTGCTGGTTACCAATGCCGGTGGGGGAGTGACAGGGTATTACAGCAATGGCGGCAGCTTCTACCGGGAATACATAACGGCCAATCCTATAGCGGAAAACGTGCAGACGCTGCATTTTTCCCAGAGCGAAGACTGTTTGCTGGTGGATGTGGATCTGGTTAAGGAACAGGATCAGCTGCAGATAAGCTTCGCCTGTGCAGTGCGATGTGAATAGGCATTTCTTTGGAGGGAGCATCGGGAGAATCGCTGCGGGGCGACAGAGTCGTCGCCCTCTACAACAGCGGGTCGACAGGGTCGTCGACCCCTACAGGCGGGACGATGTGGGCATCGTCCCCTACACCCGGGAATTGCCGTGTCATCGCACTTACAGTACTACTGATGCTCTCTCTGGTCACTATTAATGTTGCGAGGAGCGAAGCTACGTGGCGAACTGTTAACTCAAATGGTAAGAGCAAGCAGAGATTGCCACGCCCCTAACGGGGCTCGCAACCTTAATTGTGAGCGATAGCGAACATCAGTAGTGCCCGCAGGGTGCAACCTTAATTGTGAGCGATAGCGAACATCAGTAGTGCCCGCAGGGTGCAACCTTAATTGTGAGCGATAGCGAACATCGGTAGTCCTTTAGGGCAATGACAGTGACAAAGTTATCGTTCATCGTGAAAACGGGGCGACAGAGTCGTCGCCCCCTACAACCATCTAACCACAGCGGGCCGATGTGGGCATCGTCCCCTACACCCATTCGAGGACGGTGTGGTATCGCCTAGGGCGGTTATGGAATACGTCATGTCAGGTAGGGGCAGACGACCCTGTCTGCCCGTTAAACACATCGGGGTGATGTGAGCGTCGACTCCAATGATTTGGTGAGAGTATGGACAAATTACGATGCCAGAGTGGGTATATACTGGTAATGGTCATGGTAGTCCTGTCATTGGTTGCCATAGTGGTTGTTGCTATGCTGGACACATCGGTCATGGAAACCTTGATCAGCCGCAACAGCCGGGACGCGGAACAGGCTTTTCAGTTAGCGGAAGGGGCAGTTTATATGGGGGCGGAACAGAGCTACCAGGTGCTGCACAACAACTACCGCACCGTGGAAACCCTGCCGGCCTGGATAGAACTGGCGGAGACTTCCTTCACTGACAGTGTTAACGGCCAGCCGGTGCAGATGTTGGTCAACCACCCCACTCTTATAGAACAGGGCAGTGATTACTGCATCTATGAAATAAGGGGACGGGGGATATGCCCGCCAGCTGAATACCGGCTGAAAACCCAGGTGCGTTTTGAGTACCTGGAGTATCATCACCTGCAGTACGGTGAGGACGGCTCGGTAATAGATATGACTTTCAGCCATCGGGATTTTCTGGACCGGGGGAAAGTAGTGAAGATGGAAAAAGAGCTGCAGCCGTAAGCAGGATTGGTTAACCCTGCTGCTTAACTCCTTCCACCTGCAGTTCTACCAAAAAAAGAGTCTTTTTGGCCCGGATACGAATGGGCTTCTCAGGATCCTGGGGAAGAATGCTGCCCGGCTCATACCAGATGGTTATCCCGTCAAGTTCGGCGGAGGCAAAGAACTCCTTTTCGTTGGACTGAGGCTGACCAAGCTGTACCACCGTCTGGCAGCGGAATCCCTGGGGCGCCTGGCAGCTGCGATTGCAGACCAGCAGGTTTTTCAGGCATATACGGACATGACCGCCTTTGCGAATTATATAGCGGCGAGCTTCGTCTGTTACAGCAAACATTGGTATCACTCCTGATTAGTATACATGATCACATCCATGATAACGTACCCGGCTGGGGGAACACAAGTGACGGGGGCTGCTATTAATTTTCGCCATTATTTTTTGAATACTTTCCTTTTGTGGAAGGATTTTCGAAAAGTATGTCGAATACCTAAGCTTTGTATTTATGGTTTTTGTGTAAATTTATGGCAAAGAGTAAGGGGAGGTAAGTGTACAGATGACTTGGAGAAAGTTGGGGGTTCTCCTGCTGATGGTGGTTTTTGCAGCAGCTATGGTAGTGGGCTGCGGACAATCTCAGGATGCTGAGACACCGGATCAGGCTGAAAAGGAATTTAAGGTTGGTTTTATTTATATTGGTGCTCCTGGCGATGCCGGGTGGACCTATGCTCATGATGAAGGCAGAAAGTATCTGGAACAGCAGATTCCAGGCATTAAGACAGTTACCCTGGAAAACGTACCCGAAGGTGCCGATGCTGAGCGCAGTATTGAGCAGTTAGTTCAGGAAGGATGCCAGGTGGTTATCGCCAACAGTTTCGGTTATGGCGATCCCATGCTGGAAGTAGCCAAGCGTTATCCCGATGTAACCTTCCTGCATTGTTCAGGACTGCAGACATCTGAAAATGTTTCCACCTATTTTGGACGTATTTATCAGGCTCGCTATTTAAGCGGCATGGTAGCGGGCGCCATGACCAAGAACGGCAAAATTGGTTATGCGGCAGCTTATCCCATTCCCGAAGTTATTCGCGGTATTAATGCTTTTACCCTGGGCGTTCAGGCAGTGAACCCCAATGCTACCGTTAAGGTAGTCTGGTCCAATACCTGGGTTGATCCCACTTTGGAAAAACAGGCAGCTCAGAGCTTAATCGATGCCGGCTGTGATGTTTTGGCCCAGCACGCTGATACTCCTGCGGTTCAGCAGGCTGCCCAGGATGCCGGCATTTATTCCATTGGCTATAACAGTGATATGCGCAAATTTGCTCCCGATGCTAACCTGACTTCCCCGATTTGGAACTGGGGACCCTATTATGTGCGGGCTATTCAGGGCGTTATGGATGGAACCTGGAAGAGCGAAGCATACTGGGGTGGTATGGCTGACGGCATCGTGGATCTGGCTCCTATTTCGGAAAAGGTTCCTACTGAGATAGTTGACCAGGTACAAGCCAAGAAGCAGGAAATCATTCAGGGTGAATGGGATGTCTTCTTTGGCCCCATCAAAGCTCAGGATGGCACGGTTAAAGTGCCGGAAGGCCAGGTCATGACTGATGAAGAAATGCTCAGCATGGATTGGTTTGTATACGGAGTAGACGGGACCATTGAGTAATATACCTGAGGCTTGTCTTAATAAGGCGGCGTAAGCCGCCTTTTCAATTGGAGGATCAGCATGAAACGTGTTCCGGTTGTACAAATGGATGGCATTAACAAATGGTTTCCGGGAGTAAAGGCTAATAACAATATTAATTTCCGGGTCTATCCTGGTGAAATTCATGCCCTGCTGGGGGAAAACGGGGCGGGCAAGTCCACCCTGGCAAGTATACTGGCTGGGCTGTACCGGCCTGATTCCGGGACCATTAAAGTAAAAGGCCAGCCATTAAAGCTGCGTTCTCCCCGCTTGGCTCTGCAGGCTGGTATCGGCATGATTTACCAGCATTTCCGCCTGGTAAACAATATGACGGTGGCGGAGAATGTGATGCTGGGAGCCAAAGGCGGGATCAGGATCCGCAGCGATAGGATAGAACAAAGGGTAAGGGATTTATCGGAGCAATTCGGCCTGGCGGTGGATCCACATGCCCGTATCAGCCATCTTTCTCTGGGTGAACAACAGCGGGTGGAAATCCTGAAAATGCTTTACCGGGGCTGTGATATTCTGATCATGGATGAACCTACTACGGTGCTGACTCCTCAGGAAGTAAAGGAATTGTTCCATACCCTGCGCTTAATGGCTGATCAGGGTAAAGCAGTAGTTCTTATTACTCACAAACTTAGCGAAGTTATGGCCATAGCTGATTATGTAACGGTTTTACGCCGGGGAGAAGTGGTGGGGAGTGACCACATTCAAAACCTGGATGAACAAACCTTGACCCGCATGATGGTGGCCCGGGAAGTTATATTTCCAGAGTTTAACCGCAGTCACCAGCTCGGTCCCACTGTATTAGCAGTCAGTGACCTGAGTGTCCCCAATGACCGGGGACGGACAGCAGTGCGTCGTGCCAATTTGGAATTGCATGAGGGTGAAATTCTGGCTATAGCTGGAGTGGCCGGCAATGGGCAGCGTGAGCTGGTGGAGGCTTTGGCAGGCTTGAGGTCGGCATCCTCCGGGAGTATCCGGCTACGTGGCAAGGAAATAAGGCATTTACCCATCAGGGAGCGCTCGGCCATGGGGTTGACTTTTATTCCGGAAGACCGTTTGGGTATGGGGTTGGTTCCCAATATAAGTGTTGTGGAAAACGCCATGCTGCGGAATTACCGTTACCCTGAAAACCGGCGCGGATTATTATTGGATTATAGGAAGCTGGAAGCCTATACTCGTAGTCTGGTAGATCGCTACCAGGTAGCGGTGGCTAATATACATCATCCGGTTAATTACCTGTCCGGCGGGAATTTGCAAAAACTGCTGCTGGGGCGTGAGTTGGATTTAAATCCGGACGTTCTGGTGGCTGCTTATCCGGTACGGGGATTGGATGTGGCGGCGGCTCAAGCTGTTTATGACTTAATGCTGGAACAGCGCCAGAAGGGTACAGCCATTATGCTGGTTTTGGAAGATCTTGACGACATTTTCCGTTTGGCTGACCGGGTTGCTGTGATGTACAACGGTGAAATAAAAGCGATTTTGAATGTAAGGGAAACAGACATAGATAGTATTGGCGCTTTGATGTTAGGGGCCCAAAGAGTAGGAGTGTAATATGAACAGGTTAAGGCTCGTCCGCAGGAACAATGAATCATGGCTGGTGAAAGTAGCCGTACCTATTGCCTCCATATTACTGGCAATACTGGTGGGCTGGATTTTCCTAGCTGTGTCAGGGTACGAGGCAGCAGAGACATACCGGCGCATGATACAGGGAGCTTTTGGTAGTCCCTATGCTGTTTCGGAGACCATTGTCAAAGCTATACCCCTGGCCCTTACCGGTCTGGCAGTATCCATTGCCTTTCGTATGAAACTCTGGAACATCGGGGCTGAAGGACAGCTGTATATGGGGGCTTTCGCTGCCGGCGGCGTGGTACTGCTTTTGGGGGATTGGCCCTCTTTGCCGCTGCTAACCCTTATGCTGGTAGCGGGATTTGCAGCGGGAGCCATATGGGGTCTAATCCCCGGAGCCTTAAGAGCTATATGGAATGTCAATGAGACCATAACCACTTTGCTGCTCAACTATGTAGCTATTTTCTGGGTAAGCTACCTGGTGTTCGGACCCTGGAAGGACCCCAATGCCATGGGTTTCCCCCTGGCTCCGCGTTTTCCGGAGACAGCTTATTTGCCGGCCATTCCAGGAAGCCGGGTGCATGTAGGCATTCTAATTGCTGTGGTAGTCGCCATCATATTATATATGGTGTTGAAATACACCCGCTGGGGTTTTGAAGTGCGCGTAGCCGGCGAGAGCCCGGAAGCTGCCAGGTATGCAGGTATGAATGTAGCCAGGAATATCCTGCTGGTAATGCTGGTCAGCGGCGGTATTGCCGGAATGACTGGCATGATCGAGGTGTCAGGCATTACTCACCGCCTGCAGCAGGACATTTCGGCCAATTATGGGTATACCGGCATTATAATTGCCTGGCTGGCTCGCTTGAATCCCTTCGCAATTCTCTTGGTGGCCTTTTTGTTTGGGGCCTTGCTGGTAGGGGGATTCGGGGTGCAGACCTTCGGCATCCCCTATGCCATTGTACTGATGCTGCAGGGAGCAGTATTATTCTTCCTGCTGGCAGGAGAGATCATGCTCAAATATCGTGTGACTATGAGCCGGGAGGATTAATATGGACCTGAATAGTATTGTCGCTCTTCTTGCCGTGGCTATTGTAGCTGGCACACCGCTGCTCTTTGCAGCCATGGGTGAGGTTATAGCAGAAAGATCGGGCATATTGAACCTGGGTGTGGAAGGAATGATGTTAGTAGGAGCGGTTACCGGTTTTATGGTTACCATCAATACCGGAAATCATTGGCTGGGTATTTTGGCAGCAGCAGGAGGGGGAGCGATCCTGTCCGCTATTCATGCTTTTATATGCGTCACCCTGAAAGGCAACCAGGTAGTGAGCGGTTTAGCTTTAACCATATTTGGAACGGGAACCAGCGGTTTTCTAGGCAAAAACTATGTAGGACTGCCGGTGGCGGATAGGTTTACTTCTATTGATATACCTTGGTTAGGGGATATTCCAATACTGGGACCCATTCTATTTCAGCATGATGCGATGGTTTACCTGAGCATGATCTTGGCTTTGGCTTTATGGTATATTATGTATCGCACCAGCTGGGGGCTGAGCATTAGATCTGTAGGTGAGAACCCGGCTGCGGCAGATGCGGTAGGTATCAGTGTTTCCCGGGTGCGCTATCTGGCTACCATTATTGGGGGCATGATGGCTGGACTGGGAGGTGCCTACCTGTCTTTGGCCTATGCACCCACCTGGCAGGAGAGTATCACTGCCGGGCGGGGTTGGATTGCAGTAGCTCTGGTAATTTTTGCTCTCTGGAACCCGCTGCGAGCAATTGCCGGATCCTATTTATTTGGGGGTGTGGAAGCTCTGACTTTCCGTATCCAGACTGCCGGATTTCAAATATCCCCCTTTTTCCTGTCCATGCTGCCTTACCTTTTTACCATACTGGTTCTGGTAGCAGTAACCATCCGCTTGAGGCAGGAAGCCGGAGTTCCGGCTGCCTTAGGATTTCCCTATGACCGGGAGGAACGGTGATTTTGTTTATGCAGATTAACGCTGATTATTTAATATCACGCTGTTTTTATAATTGAGACTTTTGCATAATTCAAAAAAATGCCTTTAAAAAGGGTAGCTAAATCTATTTACCGCAAACATCAATACAGTTATTACCATATTGGTGAGATAGTAATGGTCAAATTATGCTGATTGCTAAAAT
>Ga0208297_1000219_pt1 | contig 147255 bp, 114 predicted proteins | sample LMS_cellobiose_e_FD_187367 | JGI IMG/M metagenome (GOLD analysis project Ga0208297, IMG submission 187367) | Rumen-fistulated moose microbial communities from Alaska, USA - LMS_cellobiose_enrichment (SPAdes) (version 2) | ecosystem: Host-associated > Mammals > Digestive system > Stomach >... | reverse complement strand
TTGTGCCAATGCACTCAACGCACGGTTGCCAACCGTGCTGAGGGTACCTTTGGGAGCCTCCGTTACTCTTTTGGAGGCGACCACCCCAGTCAAACTACCCGCCAAGCATTGTCCCCGGACTTCTCCCACCGGGTTAGACGCCGAACGTACAAAGGGTGGTATTTCAACGACGGCTCCGCTGAGGCTGGCGCCCCAGCTTCTACGCCTCCCACCTATCCTACACATCGTACGGCCAGCGTCAATGCTAAGCTGTAGTGAAGGTTCACGGGGTCTTTTCGTCCCATTGCGGGTAAGCGGCATCTTCACCGCTTCTACAATTTCACCGAGCTCATGGCTGAGACAGCGCCCAGATCGTTACACCATTCGTGCAGGTCGGAACTTACCCGACAAGGAATTTCGCTACCTTAGGACCGTTATAGTTACGGCCGCCGTTTACCGGGGCTTCAATTCAACGCTTCCCTTGCGGTGACGTCTCCTCTTAACCTTCCGGCACCGGGCAGGTGTCAGGCCTTATACTTCATCTTGCAATTTCGCAAAGCCTTGTGTTTTTGCTAAACAGTCGCCTGGGCCATTTCTCTGCGCCTCACGTCTGTGAGGACCCTTTCTCCCTAAGTTACAGGGTCGGTTTGCCTAGTTCCTTAGCCATGACTCACTCGAGCACCTTTGGATACTCTCCTCGTCCACCTGTGTCGGTCTGCGGTACGGGCACCACGCACCTGAGGCTTAGCGGCTTTTCTCGGGAGTATGCTCCGCATCGCTGTCACCTCGGCCGTAGCCTCAGTGTACTGTCGCGGCTCAGCATCACACGCGTACTTGACTACATGCAATATACCTAACCGCTTCAACCATCTATTCCGTCAGATGGCGGATGTTTCGCTCCTCCGTCCCCGCTTCGCAGTGCGTGCCGGTGCCGGAATGTTGACCGGCTCCCCATCGGCTGCCCCTCCTTGCAACGAGGGCTCGCCTTAGGCCCCGACTGACCCTGATCCGATTAGCGTTGATCAGGAACCCTTGGACTTCCGGTGCGGGGGTTTCACACCCCCGTTGTCGTTACTCATGCCTACATTTGCCTTTCCGTCCGCTCCAGCCGACCTCGCCGGACGACCTTCGACGCACAACGGAATGCTCCCCTACCGATATCGCTATCCCACGGCTTCGGCGGCGCGCTTGATGCCCGCTCATCATCCATGCCCGACCGCTCGACCAGTGAGCTGTTACGCACTCTTTAGATGAATGGCTGCTTCCAAGCCAACATCCTGGCTGTCCCTGCAGTCGGACCCCGTTCTCTCAACTCAGCGCACGCTCCGGGACCTTAGCCGGTGGTCCGGGTTCTTTCCCTCTCGGCCGCGGACGTTAGCACCCGCGGCCTCACTCCCGGGATACAAAACGCGGCATTCGGAGTTTGGCTGGGGTTGGCAGGCGGTGAAGCCCCCGCGCCCAATCAGTATCTCTACCTCCGCGTCTCACATTTCCCGAGGCTGCCCCTAAAGGCATTTCGGGGAGTACGAGCTATCTCTCAGTTTGATTGGCCTTTCACCCCTACGCACAGCTCATCCGAATCCTTTTCAACGGATACCAGTTCGGCCCTCCAGACGGTTTTACCCGGCCTTCAGCCTGGCCATGCGTAGATCACAAAGTTTCGCGTCTGCCCCCGCTGACTCCACGCCCTTATCAGACTCGCTTTCGCTACGGCTACGGGCGTCCACGCCCTCAACCACGCCAGCGAGGCGCAACTCGTAGGCTCATTATGCAAAAGGCACGCGGTCACCCCCTACGTGTCAGGGGCTCCCACAGCTTGCAGGCGCACGGTTTCAGGTACTCTTTCACTCCGCTGTCCGCGGTGCTTTTCACCTTTCCCTCACGGTACTGGTACACTATCGGTCTCCCGGGAGTGTTTAGCCTTGGCGGATGGTGCCGCCGGATTCAGGCAGGATTCCTCCGGTCCCGCCCTACTCAGGATACCACCCCGCAACTCGTCGCTTCCGCTTACGGGACTCTCACCCTCTTCGGTGTCCCTTTCCAGAAACCTTCTGCTAACGACTCGTCGTCTCTTGGTGGTCCTACAACCCCGCGCATGCCTCGACATCCGCGGTTTGGGCTCCGCCGCTTTCGCTCACCACTACTCGCGGCATCACTGTTGTTTTCTCTTCCTCCGCCTACTTAGATGTTTCAGTTCGGCGGGTTCGCCTCCCCCATCCGGGGGATGACCGGTCTTCAACCGGCCGGGTTGCCCCATTCGGACATCCGCGGATCTCTGCTCATTTGCAACTCCCCGCGGCTTTTCGCAGCTTGTCACGTCCTTCATCGCCTCCGGGAGCCTAGGCATCCACCGTGCGCCCTAGGATACTTCACGCATCCGTACGACATCGCTGTCTCTCACAACAGCGCTCACCTGTGCTCGCTCTATGCTCGTTCTGCGGCGCACGCGCCGCTCTCACGGCCCGCAACGCCACTCTCTCGTGTCTCCTTCCATCATGTCAATGAACCGTGCCGCCCCCACTTATAGGGCGGCCAACCGTGGAGAATAAGGGACTCGAACCCTTGACCCCCAGCTTGCAAAGCTGGTGCTCTACCTATTGAGCTAATCCCCCGGGACCCTCGTCCCCGGTTGTCCCGGGCAGACTCGAACTGCCGACCCCCACATTATCAGTGTGGTGCTCTAACCGACTGAGCTACAGGACATCGCTACAGCCCGTCCGCGCGGCCCCACGCGCCGCCGGTCTCCAAACCCCACGCCTCCGCGCAGGGCTCCCCCGGTCATCCCGGTACTCTATGCAACTCGCCGCAAGCCTGAGGGCAGGGCAGACCCTCCAAAAACCCCGTCATACATCCCGACGACTCGGCCCGGTCACTCCGGCCCTCCAGAAAGGAGGTATTCCAGCCGCACCTTCCGGTACGGCTACCTTGTTACGACTTAGCCCCAGTCACCACGTTTGCCCTAGACAGCGCCCACGCGCCGGCTTCAGGCACCCGCGGCTCCCATGGCTTGACGGGCGGTGTGTACAAGGCCCGGGAACGTATTCACCGCGCCATGGCTGATGCGCGATTACTAGCGATTCCAGCTTCACGGAGTCGGGTTGCAGACTCCGATCCGGACTGAGACCGCCTTTCGGGATCCGCTCCGCGTCGCCGCGTGGCTCCCCTCTGTGGCGGCCATTGTAGCACGTGTGTCGCCCCGGACGTAAGGGCCGTGCTGATTTGACGTCATCCCCGCCTTCCTCTCTGCTTGCGCAGGCAGTCCCCGCAGAGTGCCCAACTTCACTTGATGGCAACTGCGGGCAGGGGTTGCGCTCGTTATAGGACTTGACCTGACACCTCACGGCACGAGCTGACGACAACCATGCAGCACCTCGCAGGACGCCCCTCAGGGCCTCGGCGTCTCCGCCTCGTTCGTCCCGCGTTCTAACCCGGGTAAGGTTCCTCGCGTATCATCGAATTAAACCACATGCTCCACCGCTTGTGCGGGCCCCCGTCAATTCCTTTGAGTTTCAGCCTTGCGACCGTACTCCCCAGGTGGGACACTTATCACTTTCGCTCGGCCGCCGACCTTCTGTCGCCGACGACGAGTGTCCATCGTTTACGGCGTGGACTACCAGGGTATCTAATCCTGTTCGATCCCCACGCTTTCGTGCCTCAGCGTCAATGCAGGCCCGGCCAGCTGCCTTCGCTATCGGTGTTCTGTGGCATATCTATGCATTTCACCGCTACACGCCACATTCCGCCGGCCTCCACCGCATTCAAGACACGCAGTATCATCGGCACTGCCCAGGTTGAGCCCGGACCTTTCACCGCTGACTTACGCACCCGCCTGCGCACCCTTTAAACCCAATAAATCCGGATAACGCTCGCATCCTCCGTATTACCGCGGCTGCTGGCACGGAGTTAGCCGATGCTTATTCTCCGGGTACCTTCAAACACCCACACGTGGGCGCCCTTATCCCCCGGCAAAAGAGGTTCACGACCCGTAGGGCCTCACTCCCTCACGCGGCATGGCTGGTTCAGGGTTCCCCCCATTGACCAATATCCCTTACTGCTGCCTCCCGTAGGAGTCTGGTCCGTGTCTCAGTACCAGTGTGGGGGACCGTCCTCTCAGATCCCCTAGCCATCGTCGACTCGGTGGGCCGTCACCCCGCCGACTATCTAATGGCACGCATGCCCGTCCGCCGCCTCCGTAGATTTGAAACGGATGAGATGCCTCATCCCCTCCTCATGGGGGGTTATCGCCCGTTTCCGGACGCTGTCCCCCGGCAGCGGGTGGGTTGCATACGCGTTACGCACCCGTGCGCCACTCTCACACCCCCGAAAGGGCGTTTACCGTTCGACTTGCATGTATTAGGCCTGCCGCTAGCGTTCATCCTGAGCCAGGATCAAACTCTTCTTTGTAGTATCTGTTTTTACTTTCTTCGTTTTTCTGTCCCGGCCGGATTCTCCGTCCTCCAAGTCCCGGAATTGACTAAGGTCTCTCGTCTATCCTTACCTCTCAGACTTGCTTGTTTGGCTCATTGCTTTCAAAGAACTCCCCTCGCGACTCTCCCTGTCGTTTGGGACTGCAAAACTACAAACTTTTTCTTTACACGCAACATTTTTTTTATTTTTTTTTGACTTCCTCCGCTCAACCCTGATTATCAGAAACTTGCACGCAGATGTACCCACGCCGTAAGGCCAAAATAACTCCCACAAACGACACTTTTACAAGACATATCCCCTGTCGTGAGGCAGGATTTTTACGCCAATTTGTCTATTTTAACAAAAAAATGTGCGGGGTTAATAAAAAAAACAGACCTCAGCAACTATCTCTTGCCAAGGTCTAAAATCGTCGGAGCAGCCCGACTCGAACGGGCGACCGCTTGCACCCCATGCAAGAATGCTAGCCAACTGCACCATGCCCCGATTATTCGAGGTGCAAAATTACAAAATTTTCTTTTACATAAACAATTAATTTTGAATTTTTATCACCATCTTGATTTTTATATACTTTTTTGATTTTTTTTTCGTTTATCATTTTTAAAAAATCCTTATTTTTGCAAAAAAATAACACCTTATACTAATGGAACACATTCAATGTTTGATTCTTGGCTCTGGTCCGGCAGGATACACCACTGCGATTTACACTGGTCGCGCTGATATAAAGACTGTCATTTATGAAGGTCCTATCACTGGCGGACAGCTCACACAGACAACGGAAATAGAGAATTTCCCGGGCTATCCGGAAGGCGTGCAGGGCACTCAGATGATGGACGACCTGCGCCGTCAGGCTGAACGCTTCGGCACTGAGTTTCGCATGGGTTCGATAGTGGAAATAGACGCATCACAACGTCCTTTCCACGTGAAATCGGACTTTGGCGACGAGTTGCTGGCTGATACCATAGTAGTGGCGACCGGTGCCTCGGCGCGTTATCTCGGCCTTGAAACGGAAGAACAGTTCAAAGGCGGCGGAGTGTCGGCATGCGCCACCTGCGACGGCTATTTCTACCGTGGCAAAGACGTGGCAGTGGTGGGCGGCGGCGACACAGCGTGCGAAGACGCCTCTTATCTCGCCCATCTGTGCAACAAAGTGTATATGATAGTGCGCCGTGACGTGCTGCGCGCCTCCAAAGCAATGCAGCATCGTGTGATGAACACTCCTAACATCGAGATACTGTGGAACACCAACACCAAAGAACTGTTCGGCGAGGTCAACGGCTTCATGAGTTCGCTGCAAGGCGCCGTGGTGGTGAACAACAAGACAGGTGAAGAACGCACCCTTAAAATCGATGGCTTCTTTGAAGCAATAGGACATATCCCGAACACCGACATCTTCAAAGGCATACTCGACATGGACGAAACGGGCTACATCATCACCAAGCCGAAATCGACAGCTACCAACGTGGAAGGTATCTTCGCCGCAGGCGACTGTCAAGACCGCACCTACCGTCAGGCGATAGTGGCGGCAGGCACAGGCGCAATGGCCGGTATCGAGGTAGAGAGATTTTTGATGGAAAACAAATAATATCGTGAAAAAATCTATAAAAATAACCTTTTTTCTGTTCACGGCATTAGTGATAACACAGACATCTTTTGCCCAGCAGAACGAGAGCAGATTGTATCAGTTCAGCCTTGAGGATTGTCTCCGCTTTGCTTTTGCCAACAGCTACGAGAGGAAGAACATGGAGCTTAACACTGCCTCGCAACAAATCACTTACGAGCAGTCGAAACAGCAGCGGCTACCCAGCGTGAGTGCTTCGGCGAGCGAGAATTTCTCTAACAGCAAGAGTGGCAGCTCGCTCTCCGGCAACGTAGGCATAGGCGCGTCAATGTCAGTGTATCAAGGTGGTACAATAAACAAAACCATAGAACAGAACCGTCTGTACATGGAACGCTCTGACATACAACTGCAACAATATGACAAACAACTGTCGGTACAGATTCTTCAAGCCTTCCTGACGGTTTTAGGTAACGAGGAACTTCTTCATTATCAAGAAGTTATACTCAATTCAAGTCGAGCACAGATGTTACAGGGGCAGGCAAAATACCAGGCAGGTGCCATCCTTGAAAGTGACATGCTTCTCCTTGAAGCTCAATATTATAGCGATTCGAGTAACGTCGTTGAGACACGTATCAGCCGTGACAACAGTATCATGTCACTAAAAGTGCTCCTCTCAATGGACCCTTTGGATGAGTTGCAGATAATACGTCCCGATACCGAGAGTCTCGACGAAATGGCGGCATCGTTGCCTACCGAGACAGAGGCTATAGAGATGGCACTCGAAGCTTATCCCAATTTGCGTCTCAGCGAATATGATATTTTGTTGGCCGAGAATAACATATCATTGGCAAAGAGCGGTTTTCTGCCTACCGTCAATGCCAGCGTGAATCTCGGCACAGGCCATCTCGATTTTGACGATTTAGGACAACAATTCGGCGACCGCTTCAACCAATCGGCAGGCATCTCTATCAACATTCCTATCTTCAGTCGTGGACAAAACAAAGCCAATATAAAGAGGAACAAGATAGCTCTTGAGCAGGCGCATCTCGACTATGAACAAGCGCAACTCACTGTACGTCAGACTGTTTCATTATCTTATCGCAATGTAGTATCGGCATATAATTCGTATAAGGCATCTGAGCTGAAAGAAAACGCCTACAGCAAAAGCTACGCCGCCTATGAGACACAGTTTCAATACGGCAAAATCACCACTGTCGAGCTTCTGCAACAGCAAAACAACTATCTCAATGTACTCAACACCTATATACAAAATAAGTATTCACTTGTGTTGCAGCGCAAGGTATTGGATGTTTATATGGGAAAAGAAATAACTTTGTAAATGATTAAATATCAATAATATATGAAAAATAAAGCCACTAAATGGATTATTGTCATCGGTATTGTTGCCATTATTTTAATAATGTTTTTTGTTATACGTTCGGCTAATGCTGGCAACAAAGAACTCGTCATCCGCACGCATCTTGTGAGCGAATACACCGTTGAGAACACCGTGACGGCGACGGGTACCATCGAGCCTGTGGAGACGGTGGAGGTAGGAACGCAGGTTTCCGGCAAGGTCATTACCATCTACGTCGATTTTAACTCCGAAGTGAAAAAGGGCGATTTGCTTGCCGAACTTGACAAACTGACGCTCAACGAGAGTCTCAGCCGTGCGCAGGCCAGTCTCACCTCGGCGGAGAGTCAGTTGCGATATGCGGAATTGACTTTTGAGCGCACAAAACAACTTTATGAAGCCAATGCTGCCACTCTCGCCGACTACGAGGCGGCACAGAACACCTACACTCAAGCGCAGATGAGTATGAAAAACGCTCAGGCTCAGTACGACCAAGCCAAGGTAGATCTCGGATATGCCGACATCTACTCACCCATCGACGGCGTAGTGCTCGACCGTGCCGTGGAGGTGGGACAAACAGTGGCTGCTTCGTTCAGCACGCCTACACTGTTCACCCTTGCCAACGACCTCACCCGTATGCAGGTGGAAGCCAACGTGGATGAAGCCGACATAGGACAAGTGAGACTCGACCAAAGGGTAACGTTCACCGTAGATGCCTATCCCGATGATGTGTTTCAAGGCACTGTAAATCAGATACGTATGAAACCCACCACCACAAGCAACGTGGTGACTTACACCGTTATTATCGACGCGCCGAACCCCAGTTTAAAGCTGTTTCCGGGAATGACCGCCAGCGTCACCATAGTGACAGAAGAAGAGACAGGGTTGGCAGTGCCGGCAGAAGCTTTCAACTTCACACCTTCGGAACAAATACTGAAAGAATTGCATAAAAACATGGCTAAGCCTTCAGAAAAAGATATGGGCAAAAGACCGGAAGCTCGCACTGGCGACGACATGATGAGGTCAGAACGTCGGCAGACGCAGGGCGAAGGGCGTCCCACGATGGTGTGGGTGAAAAAAAGCGATGACATGGTACCGCGTCCGGTGAAGATAGGCATGAGCGATGGAGCGTATAAGATAATAGAACAAGGGCTTCAAGAAGGCGACTCTGTAGTGCTGTCGGCACAATATACGGTCAAGGAAAAAGTCAAGAAGACCGGCGACAACCCATTCATGCCAGGTCCTCCTGGAAGGAGAAACAATAACAACAAAAGCGGACAAAGATAAGATTGTCATGAGTGCTAATTCCATCATAAAAGTCGAGGATATCAGGCGCACGTTCATTGTAGGCAGCGAGGAGGTGCATGCGTTGAAAGGTGTCTCGTTCGAGATACGCGAAGGCGAATTTGTGAGCATCATGGGGTCAAGTGGTAGCGGCAAATCGACATTGCTTAACATCTTAGGTTGTCTTGACCAGCCGACGGCGGGAAAATATTACATTGACGGCATCTCTGTGAGTGAGCGCACGCACAACGAGTTATCGATGATACGCAACCGCAAGATAGGCTTCGTGTTCCAGTCGTACAACCTATTGCCGCGCACCTCCGCGTTAGAGAACGTTGAGCTTCCTTTGATATACAATCCCGATGTCTCACACCGTGAACGACGTGAGAGGGCGCAACACGCCTTGGAGATGGTGGGATTGAAAGAAAGGATGTATCACATGCCCAACCAGTTGTCGGGCGGGCAGCAGCAACGTGTGGCAATAGCACGTGCTTTGGTCAACGACCCTGTGATAGTGCTTGCTGATGAAGCCACGGGAAACCTCGACACTCGCACATCATACGAGATAATGAACCTCTTCCAGACACTGCACGACAACGGAAAAACGATAGCTTTTGTCACGCACGAATCAGATATTGCAATATTTACAAACAGGACTATTTTCTTACGCGACGGTCACATCTTACGCGACGAGGCCGTGGCGACAAAATCGGCAGCGGAGGCCTTGAAAGCCTTGCCCGTAGATAATGATTATTGATATGGACATTCTCAATCTTATAAGAATCTCAGTAAAAGCGCTTCTGCGTAACAAGACGCGCTCGGCACTCTCCATGCTCGGCATCGTGATAGGCATCGCCGCCGTCATAGCTGTGGTGAACCTTGGCGAAGGACTAAAACAAAGCACTGCCAACCAGTTGTCGGATATGGGTACCAACCTCATCATGGTGATGCGTGCCAACCAACGGCGTGGCGGCGTGAGCATGGGAGCCAGCAACGTACAATCCCTGAAAGTGAAAGACTGTGATATGATTGAGCGTAACGCAAAGAATATCACTATGATAAGCCCTGTGGTGAACAGTGGCGGACAACTCGTCAACGGCTCGAAAAACTGGTCAGGAACGGTGTATGGCGGTTCACCCGATTATCTTGAGATAAGAAAATACGAAATCGCTACAGGCGTCAATTTCACCGACGAAGACGTGAAAAAATATGCTAAAGTAGGCCTTATCGGACAAACGATAGTGAAAGAGCTTTTCGATGACGGCGAAGACCCTATCGGAAAGACCATACGCATCGGCAATATGCCGTTCAAAGTGATTGGCACGCTGAAAGAAAAAGGTGAAAACAACATGGGCATGGACCAGGACGACATCGTCATAATGCCTTATTCGACGGTGCAGAAACGTATGCTTGGCGTCGATTTCATACATCAGATTGTGTGTTCGGCAGCTTCCGAAAACGTTGCAGAAGCCGCCGTGGAAGAAATAGAAGAAATCTTGAGGCTGTCGCATAAGATTCCTACCGGAGGCACCGACGATTTTGAGGTACGCACCCAACAAGAGATTCTTGAAATGATGACCTCCATGACGAGCATGATTACCACTGTACTCATCGCTATTGCATTGATTTCCTTGCTTGTAGGATGTATCGGCATCATGAACATCATGTACGTCACCGTGACCGAACGCACCAAAGAGATTGGTCTGCGAATGTCAATAGGAGCAAAAAACTCCGCCATTTTGATGCAGTTTCTTACAGAGAGTATCATTTTAAGTTTGATAGGTGGAATCTTAGGGCTTGTTTTAGGCATATTACTCTCCTACATCGTAACGTTATCAATGTCTTTACCATTCATTATCAACGTGTTATGGATGTTCATCGCATGTATCTCATGTGCCGTGCTCGGTCTCATATCAGGTTTCTTTCCTGCAATGAAAGCCGCGCACACCGACCCGATAAACGCCTTACGCTACGAGTAATCATAACATATATCCCATTGCATCGGGGAGATATAAAACCGTTAATGACACGAGCAGTACCGTATTGTTCATTCAATAATTTCGAGTTCGTCGATGATGTTAGTCACTTTGCCGACTTTTTCGAGGCACCACAAGAGATAGCGCGCGTCCATGCAGATGGTGCGCTGCACTTTTTGTTCGAACATAATATCGCCGCTCATAGCTTCCCAGTTGCCGTCGAAAGCGAGGCCTATCAATTCGCCTTTGCCATTGATGACGGGGCTTCCGGAGTTACCGCCTGTGATATCGTTAGTGGTGATGAAGTTCACTACAAGGTCACCGTTTTCATCGGCGTAGCGGCCGTAGTCGCGTGCTTCATAGAGGTCGCGCACGTCCTGCGGGATATCGAACTCCCAGTTGCCGGGCACATATTTTGCCATCACACCGTCCATAGTGGTATAGTAATTATAGTTGACAGCGTCGGCACCTTTATAAGGCTCCACGGTGCCGTAGGTCAGTCGCATTGTAAAGTTGGCGTCAGGATAGAAGTTACGCTCCGTCTGCATCTCCATAAGACCACGCATATAAAGACGCTCGCCCGCGTTGCCAGCAAGAGCGGCTTCACGATACAAAGAGATAACAACATCGTTGTATTCTTCGACAATGTTCATCGCTAAAGCGAAGATGGGGTCTTTGTCGAGTTTCTTAGGTTTTTCAAGCCATTTCATGAGTTTTGCCTCATCAACGAAGATAGACTTCTCGAAGGCTTTCGTCACCCAAGCCGTGAAGTCACCGTTGTTTTTCTCCCCTATCTCAGCAATCATCGAAGGCACATACCTGTCAATGTCTTTATAGAAAAGATTGAGCAAAGCGATGGTCACATCCTTATCGAGGGCCGCATCATAGTCCTTAAAAAATGTCGCTGCCGACGATTTGAGATTATCTATCATCTTCGTTATCTCTTCTTTGTCAACTTTTTCTTTTATTAACTTATTGATTCTCATGAATCTACGAGAGAATGCCACCGCTTCGCCACCGTTCCATCCGGCTTCACGAAGGTATGTCATAGGCATTACGATGTCGTCGAGTATCTCCCATTTCTCTTTGATGCTTTCAAAAATCTCACCATATTCCGCTTGACGCTCCGCATCGGCATTAACCCATTCGACAAATGCCTCTTCCTGAGCTAAACGTCTGTCATACACATGGTTACGCACAAGCTGTTTCTGCTGTCCGATGGCATATTTCCAATAGTTAGACACCCCAGCCTGCTTGGAGGCATATTTGATAAACACCTCAATGTCGGCATCCATGTGTTTACGATAAGCATTGAGTTTTGTCGTACGGCAATTAATGATTGACGGGCAATCGTATTTAATGAGGTTATTGACAGTGTAAGATGTTGAGTATCTGTCGGTTGAGCCAGGATAGCCGAGAATCATGGCATAGTCACCCTGTTTCACACCTTTTATATTTATCGGCAGATAATGTTTCGACTGCATCGGGATATTATCCTCGCTATATTTTGCCGGTTTTCCGTCGCGGTCGGTATAAACCCTGAAGATGTTGAAGTCGCCTTTATGGCGAGGCCACGTCCAGTTGTCGGTGTCGGCACCGTATTTTCCTATACCCCAAGGCGGGCAGCAAACGAGACGCACGTCACGATACACATCGTATTCAAACAAAACATATTGATTTCCGGAGTAGAACGACACTATTTCTATTTCAACGTCACGGTCGCCCTTGCGTTTTTCCGTTATTTTCTTTATGTTTTCTGAGATGACTTCGTTACGTGTCTCCTCGTCGGTCACGCCTTCGAGAACTGACTCTGTCACATCTTCCACCATAGCGAGGAACGACACGGTGAGACCTTGGTTTGGCAGCTCTTCCGCCTTGCTATAAGCCCAGAAACCATCGGTGAGATAGTCGTGCTCCACGGTGGCGTGTTTCTGAACGTAACTCAGTCCACAGTGATGGTTAGTCAGTAATAGGCCTTCCGGAGAAATGAGTTCTCCTGTGCAGCCACCGCCGAATTGAACAATGGCGTCTTTCAGACTCGGCTGGTTAAGGGCGAAAATCTGCTCGGGTGTCAGCTCACATCCAAGCTGTTGCATCTCATAAAGGCTCTGACCGCTGAGACTATACGGCAACCACATGCCTTCGTCAGCTTTAGCACATAATGTACTGATAATCAATGTGATAATTAAAAATAATTTCTTCATTTTATTACGATTTAAATATTTTTCTAAAAATATTGTTGTTATGTTCAATTCTTGTAGCTTCCTGCATTTTTGAAATTTGCTTGAGGCCGATTTTCCACATTTTTACATCAAGATAGATAAATAAAAGGTAGAGCAACGTACCCATTCCTGCCATATTTGCCTCGGTGAACGCCGATGAAAGCATCAAGAGGTAGTCGAAGATGCCGTGGGCAATCATCGGGCATACATAGCTGAGAATCAGATATTTAGAACGTTTTTCGGGTTTAAATTTAGCCATACCGAGGAAATATCCCATTATCACGGCGAAGAGGAAATGACCTGGCACGGAGAGGAGAGCGCGCATCACGCCGGTATGGAATGCCACGCCGAAGCTCTCGGAACTGAACAGATACATCAAGTTTTCGATGCAAGCGAAGCCGAGGCCGATGAAGCAGGCATAAACAATGCCGTCGAAAAACTCGTTGAAATTTTTGTTTCGCCATATCACGAGCATGAAAAGTGCCCATTTGCAGAACTCCTCGGGGATGCCGGCTTCCCAGAAAGCACTGTAAAACACGGAGTTACTAACCCAAAGAGAGTTGATGATGCCGACTACCAGCAAGTCCATCGGGATAGCAAGGATGCCGAGGAAAAATGCCAGCATCAACATCGAAAGCGGCTCTTTTTCGTATTTGTCTTTCCTATATATGTAAATTAGGAGAAAGAAAACCGGTAAGATTGCAAGGATAAAGATTATAGTATCCATTTTTCAAAAATTAGACTACAAAATTATGAAAAAAATCAATACCACACAGAAAATTATAAACTTTCTGTGTACCATTGTCCATTTTTGAAACACATCGTCTCGTTGTAACCAACGGCTTTCAGTGCCACTTCCGCTTCTTTGAAGAAATACGTCAGCTCCCAATATTGGTGTGCGTCGGAGCTGATGACGACAGGCACATTCAGTTCCTTCATGCGGGGCAGCAGCCACTCCGACGGATAAAAACCGTTGTAACGCTGCTTGTACAGACCTCGTGTGTTGATTTCCACAATCAAATCATGTTCTTTTATCAGGTCGAGGGTCTCAAAAACCATGTCGCGGTACCATTTCTCATCTTCATGGAAATAACGTCCGCGCGCGTTCATCTTCACCTTGTCGAAATGCCCGATGATGTCGAATTTCTCCGTCTCAATCATCTCATTTTCTTGGTCAAAATAGGCTCGGACACCTTTTTTTATGTCGCCGTCGAAATATATCTGAAGTCCGACATCATACGGCTCGATATTTTTTCCGTCGATAAACCAAAGAGTATCAGGACTTTTTCCCACGAGATGCACCGAGCCGATGAGATAATCGAGGCCTAAATCGCGCTTCGTCCTTTCAAAATCGGTGACAACGCCAGGAATAAACTCCATCTCCATCGAAGATAATATGTCAATTTTATCTAAATATTTGATTTTCAATCCTTTAAGATGATTGATATACTCTTCAACCTTATCATTTGGGATAGAGACGCGACTTTTGAAAGGCACATTAGAATGGTCGGAAAAACCGATAGTGTGCAGTCCTTGCCTGATAGCTTCCTCCACTGTTTCCTCCATCAGCGACTTGCCGTCGGAATATGTGCTATGTGTGTGTAAATTAAAGTGTTGCATCGTTTTCTATTGCGTCAATTATTTTATAAACCTTGTCGCCCCGTCGCACCACACCGTGTGTGGGTATCGAGCACAATTCTCCTTTAACTGATTGATTTACAGTCTCTAAATCCACCCGAATCTCATTCACATTATCTTCATAGACGCCTGTTGTAGGGCCTATTATCATGATGTCGTCGCCAATGTTGAGTTCATGTGTCTCCATTTTTATCTCCGCAACGTTTATTTTTGCGAAGAAATTGGTTATCGTGCCTATGAAAAGTTTCGTTTTTGTTGCCTGAGAGCCATATTTTTGAGTCCATTCGCCCATTTTTCTTCCAAGATAATAGCCATCCCAGAAGTCGCGGTTATACACGCTACGGAGGCGTTCAAGCCATGCGGCGACTTTATCTTCGGTGAACGTGTCCGTCGCGATAGCATCAACAGCCTCGCGATAGACGCCGACAGTCGTTTTCGTGTATTCGGGTGAGCGGCCGCGGCCTTCTATTTTAAGAATCTTCACTCCGGAGGCAAGAACCTTATCGAGAAACGGCAGCGTACAAAGATCTTTTGGCGACATAATATATTCATTTTCAATAGCTAACGTCACCTCTTTATCTCTGTCGGTCACTTCATAGCCACGACGGCACGGCTGCACACATGCTCCACGGTTAGCACTCGTCCCGAAGTTATCAAGGCTGAGATAACATTTTCCGGAAACAGCCATGCACAAGGCACCGTGACAGAACACCTCTATCCTCACAAGTTCGCCGCTCGGTCCCGTAATATGCTGACGCTCAATCTCTTCTGTTATCTTTTTTACCTGAGTGATATTCAGCTCGCGCGCCGTCACCATCACGTCGGCAAACTGCGAATAATAGCGCACCGCTTCAAGGTTAGTGATGTTGCACTGCGTTGACATGTGAACCTCCACTCCTATCTTGCGGGCGTATTGTATCACGCTTTGGTCGGAGGCTATGATTGCCGAAATGTCGTTAGTTTTTATAGCGTCGAGCAAAGCATGCATCTCTTCGATTTCTTCATCGAAGACGACAGTATTCACCGTGACGTAGCTTTTCACACCGTTCTGATGACAGACTGCAGAAATAGTTTTAAGGTCGTCGAGGGTGAAATTCTTCGTCGATTTCGAGCGCATATTGAGTTTTCCGATGCCGAAATATACGCTTCCGGTGCCTGCTTGCACAGCCGCTGCGAGGGCTTCATACGAGCCAACGGGCGCCATTATTTCAATATCGTTGTAATGCATTTTTTTGTTGCCTTTCTTTGTCATTTCGACTGAAGCGGAGCGGAATGAAGAAATCCTTTTTCAACCAAAATATCGTAACAAAGAAGATTTCTCGACTCCACTACGTTGCGTTCGAAATGACAAGCAGGTGTTTTTATCTTTTCAAAAGTTTTTCTCTCAATTCTTCATATCCCGGCTTGCCAAGAAGCGCAAACATATTTTTCTTATACGCCTCCACTCCGGGCTGGTTGAACGGGTTCACCCCGAGCATGTAGCTGCTCAGCGCGCACGCCATTTCGAAGAAATAAATCAGTTGCCCCATGACGTCGGCATCGATTTTCGGCACCACGATTCGGATGTTAGGCACGCCGCCATCCACATGAGCGAGTATGGTGGCACGTTCTGCCGTGCTGTTCACCTCGTTGAGACGCTTTCCGGCGATGTAGTTCAACTGGTCGAGGTTAGACACGTCGGATGGGATGTGCAGTTCTTTTTCAGGATTTTCGACACTGACGACGGTTTCCATCAGGTTACGCAGTCCTTCTTGTATGTATTGTCCCATCGAATGCAAATCCGTTGTGAAAGTGACGCTGGCGGGAAAGATACCCTTGTTGTCTTTACCCTCACTCTCGCCGTAAAGTTGTTTCCACCATTCGCTGAAATATTGGAGGCGTGGCTCGTAGCTAACGAGAATCTCGTTGGTTTTGCCGGCGTGGTAGAGACACTGACGTGCCACGGCATATTGGGCGGCGACGTTGCTATCATTTTGTTTTTCAATGCAATACCTTTCCATAAGTTGTGCACCAGTCACCAATTTCTCTATATCGATGCCAGCCACCGCAATAGGCAACAATCCCACGGGAGTGAGCACGGAATAGCGTCCTCCTACATCATCAGGAACCACGTAAGTTTTGTAACCCTCGTTATCGGCAAGTGTTTTCAGCGCACCTTTCGCCTTGTCGGTGATGGCGACGATACGATTTTTTGCTTCTTCTTTGCCATATTTTCTCTCGACATGATTTTTCAGGATTCTGAATGCCACCGCGGGTTCCGTTGTCGTGCCCGACTTCGAGATGACGGTCATTGAATAATCTTTTTCATCGAGAAGATGAAGCAAGTCGGTCATATAATCCTCGCTCATATTGTGTCCGGCATATACTATTTGGGGGTTTCCCGTCGCGGTGAGCTGTGCGAAATGGCTTGATAGTGCTTCTATTACAGCACGTGCGCCAAGATATGAGCCACCAATGCCTATCACGACGAAGACCTCCGATTTTTTGCGAAGCTCATCGGCTTTTGCCTTTATATCCTTAATAAAATCAGAAGTGATGCCCGACGGCAGGTTGACCCATCCGAGGAAATCGCTACCCGCCCCGGTGCGTGAATATATCGCACGGAAAATGTCAACCACCTTGCTTTTGTATGTATCTAATTGATTATCAGCGATAAAATGCTTGACATGAGATAATTCAACTTTAATATCTGTCATGATGTTAGGGATTTAAATTTCTGCAAAGATACAAATTTTATTTTTTAGACAGGAATTGATTGTTAGACAGGATCGACCGGAATAGGTGATTTTTTTTCCCCCCCCCCTATCGCAGGGACGACGGCATTCTCGTTGTTCCTATCGGATGCCTGAAAGTGTAAGAGGTCTAATACCTATATCTCCGTCCGCTTTTCCTCTCCGGTCTGTCGTCGTTACGCGATTTGCGTTTCTTCTTAGGCCTGTCATCATCACGACGTGAACGTTTCTTGTCATCGTCACGACGGCGACGTTCTTCGTAGAAGTTATCTTTTTGCCGTCTCGACGAGCGTCCCTCACCACGTTCACGTTCCTTCGGCTCGCCGGTGGTTATCTCCACCCTGATGCCGTCAGGGTTCCTACGCATATCGGCAAAACAATCCACAATGAACTGTGCTTTTGCTCCGTCAACAGCCACAAACGAGAAATTCTCCATCAGGTCGATGTGACCTATTTCAATGTCTTTGGTACCCGTCACGTCGTTAATCCTGCCAATCAACGAGTTAGGTTTGATGTGGTCGCGTTTGCCCAAGCCAAAGAAAAGACGTACTTTATTGCTGTCGTCGTGTTCTTTTTTCTCTTTTTTTGATTTCTTTTCCGATTTCGACCTGCCTTCTTTGGAGTCATCCACGTTAAGGTCCTTGGCATCTTTATAATAATCGAGGAAACGATTGAAATTGAGTGCCACCACGCGCGTTATCAGCTCCTCGCGTGTGAGCCAGTTGAGTTTGCGGAACACTATCGGGAGGTAGTCGTCGATGTCGTCGCGCATTATATCGACTTTTTCAAGGTTGTCGATATGGCGAAACAGCTGTTTTTCGCACACTTGCTGTGCCGTAGGGATGAGTGCGCGTTCGAGCGGTTGCTTGAGCTGTTTCTCTATAGCTCTGATTTTATGTTTCTCCTTGAGATGCACGAGGCTGATGCAGATGCCTGTTTTGTCGGCGCGTCCCGTCCTGCCGCTACGGTGCACGTAGGTGTCGATGTCATCCGGAAGGTTATAATTAATGATATGTGTAAGATTATTCACGTCCAAGCCTCGTGCCGCTACGTCGGTAGCGACGAGAATCTGGGTAAAGCCTTGGCGGAAATGATTCATAACGAGGTCGCGCTGTGCCTGCGAGAGGTCACCGTGCAGCGAAGCGGCGTTATAACCGTCGTGTATGAGGTTGTCGGCTACTTCCTGTGTCTCAAGCTTGGTGCGACAAAACACTATGCCGTAAATCGAAGGGTAATAGTCGATGAGGCGTTTCAGCGCAAGGTATCTCTCGCTTGCGCGGATGAGATAGTAGTTGTGGCGCACGTTGGCAGTACCTGAATTACGTTGTCCGATGGAGATGCGTACCGGTTCTTTCATGTAATGGTTTAGGATTTTCTCCACTTCCACGGGCATGGTGGCTGAGAAGAGGAGGATGTTTTTCTCCGCCGGCATATATTCGAGTATGGCATCGACATCTTCTTGAAAGCCCATGTCGAGCATCTCGTCGGCCTCATCGAGGACAAGCCATTGTACATTGCTGAAATCCACACGGTTACGACGAATCATATCTTGCAGTCGCCCCGGTGTCGCCACTATGATTTGCGGTTTTTTGGCAAGGCTCCTGAATTGCAACTCGATGCTTGCACCACCGTAAACCGGCACAATCAATATCTCAGGGATGTACTTTGCATAGCTGAGCAAATCTTTTGTTATCTGCATACATAACTCGCGTGTAGGACATAAAATCAATGCCTGAACACTGCGGTTCTTCGGGTCGATATTCTGCAAAAGAGGCAGCCCGAACGCCGCTGTCTTGCCTGTACCCGTCTGTGCAAGTCCCACTAAATCAGTGCGTTGCGTCAATAAAACAGGAAGAACCTCCGCTTGTATCGGCATAGGCTCCTTAAATCCTAACTCATCTATCGCTTTTAGGATTGCTGGGTTGAGATTGAAATCTTTAAACATAGATTAAAATTGAGGGTGCAAAATTACAAAAAAATATAGTATATTTGCATGATTTTTTTAATTATTATGAAATTAAAATATTTTTTGCTGTTTCTCACATTGTTTTTTTTGTCTTGTTCTTCAAAAAACAAGTCTTTTACCCCAGAGGAAGTAAAAAAATTTCCCGTTATAAACGTCGATTCTATTTTCAAAGACCTTGACAAAGTCACTATCGACAGGAAAGCATCTCAGCTTGACAATGTATTTTCCAATCTTAAAAAAAGAACCACGTTCAACGGCACTGTGCTCTTCGCTGAAAAAGGTCGTGTGGTGCTTGAGAAATCGTATGGTGTCCGTGACCTGCGTACCCGCAAAGGTAATATAAATAACGACGATGTATATCAGCTCAGTTCCGTATCGAAAATGTTCACTGCTGAGGCGATAATGATACTTAAAACCCGTGGACTTCTTGATTATGACGTGGATATCAAGAAATACATCCCGGAGTTTCCGTATGATGGGATTACCACGCGTATGCTGTTGACACACCGCTCGGGGCTGTCGCGTTACGAGTCGCTTGCCGACAACAACTGGCCTGACAAAAGGAAGCCGTTCACCAACGACGACATGATTGACTACTACGTAAAATACCATCCTGACCCGTATTTTCGTCCCGACAACGGCTTTCATTACTGTAACGTCAACTATGCGTTGTTGGCGTGCATAGTGGAGCGTGTCTCCGGAAAGACTTTCGTCGATTTCATGCGTAGGGACGTTTTCGATGCCGTCGGGATGCACAGTTCGTATATCTACGACATGCCCACCGACACTCTGGTATCACTGTATCTGCCAAATTGCATACAAGGATACTATGTGGGTCGCAAACGTCCGCGGCAGGCTCAAAACGAGTACCTTAACGGCGTTAAAGGCGATAAAATAATGTTTTCCAACGTCGAAGACATGTACCGTTTTCAGGTCGCCGTCGATTATGGATTGTTAGTTCCTGACTCAATACAGGCCGAGGCTTTCTTGCCAGGAAGTCCGAGATATTCAAAACGTAAAGACAACTACGGCTTCGGCTGGCGCATCTCACGCAAATATCCCGGATGCTTCTACCATTACGGCTGGTGGAAAGGCTATCGTTCCTTCTTCCTGCGAGACGACACCAACGACCGCACCCTCATTATCCTCACCAACACCGACAAAGGACCAAATTCTGATGTCTTCTGGAAAATATTGAGAGACAACGCCATAACTCTGGCTCCGGCATCCATCAACATTCCTGTGATGGAGCTTGAAGAAAACCTCAGATTCCCGTATTCTTCTTATAAAACAAGATGAATTATGTGGTGTTGTGCACGACAAGCCGGTAACCAATGCCGTGCACGTTTTCAAGCTGCACATCAGGGTCCTCGCACAACATGTTGCGCAGCCTTACGATATAAACATCCATGTTTCTTGCGTTGAAATAATTTTCTTCTTTCCATACTCTTCTCAATGCTGTTGAACGTTCAACCACTCTGTTCATAGACTCACAAAAAATATATAAAAGGTCTAACTCTTTAGTTGTCAAACGTTTCTCTTTACCTTTATACACAAGGACATGGTGCAGTGTGTCGAAAGTATAACCTCCGATTTTGAAAACATGATGATTTTTCTCTCTCACACGTGTCCTTTTTCGTATCGCCTCGATACGAAGACTTAGTTCCTCCATGCTGAAAGGAAGCAAGATAAAATCATCAGCCCCGATTTGGAAGCCGCGTATGATATCCGCTTGACGTACATCGGCTCCGGTGAATATCACAGGGATCTCGTTGTTTTGCCTGCGTATCTCCGACATCACCTCAAAGCCGCTGACGATGGGTATTGCTATGTTAATTAACAAAAAATCAACTTTTTCTTTCCTAAAACATTGCAGTGCCTCCTCTCCATTAAAACAAACTGTCGTGGAATATCCACGAGAAAAAAGGAAGTTTTTGGTTATCATGGCGAGATTTTTATCCTCCTCCGCCATCAAAATTTTAAAAGGTTTTATCATAAGAACTTTTTTGTATAGAAAAATTAAAGCAATTCCGCACCATAAAGGTTGACGAATTTCAGTTTTTAGACCATACAAAAGTATAAAATGATATTTAAAATAAAAAATTTTCAGTTGCTAAATCATTCATTATTAACGTTTTTTAACTCAAAATGCAAAAAATTGCAATAAATCTAAAAAAAAATATACTATTATCAAAAAAAAGTTGTATCTTTGCAGTGCGTAACGATGTACATCCATAGTTCTCTATTCAGAGAATTTACATTGTTCGTAAAAGGTTTCATAAATTTTGGTTTTTGGTTCTGGAGGCCGCCTACGCTCAATAGGCGGTCTCTTTTTTTGACATGACGTCACGACGGCATAAAAAAAGAGACGATGTACACTTTGTCACACCGTCTCTACGTTTTCGATAAAAATTCTCAATACTCCCAGACGTTCTGTTCGAAGTCGATGATGCTCTGTTTGACACGTTCCGACTCCAACAATGCGTCGATGCCCGTGGCATAATCCTGTATGCTGCGGTCATAAACGTTCTCTTCCTTGTAGATATAACTGTCGAACATGCGTTTCCAGAACACGTCGTCGTACGACAGGCGCACTGCAGAATTGCTCCTGTTGTAATAAGGTGCCTCCGACAAAACAGTACGTGTGTTCTCATCAAACGGAATCCAGAACAACTCGTTAGGCATCTGCACTGAATCGTTTATGTCGCGCATAGTGACGGGGCAGATAGCGATGATTCTCACCATCAGCTGACTCCAGCGACTGTCAAAATACCAATCTTCTTTCAAACGAAGCCTTACCACCGATTCTGGCTTGAACGCTATCGAAATCACAGTGTCGCCCACCTTGTTGCCGTAGTCGTCATACACCGACTGACGTCTCTCCGTATTCAAGTTGCTCATTAGCTTGGAATACGGCAGTGGCTTGTTCAGCTCGCCTGTCATCGTCACTTCGTAAGCCTGACATCTGCCTTCTTTCAAGGCATCCATGATGACATCCATAAACCTTCTCCAGTCCTGATGACCATCTCTCGGGTAATAAAACGGGAGGTTCATTTTCTGACGGAAGTCTATCTCACGCCACACTCTCTTCTTCCACATCACATCAGCTTCCCTGACGGCAGGATAAGGGATGATTTTCTTCGTACCGGTCGCGGCGTACAGTCCGTCGTTGTACGTGTCGCCGGTGATGGCCTGTGCCGACGCTCTTGTGGTGCCCAACATCAGGCACAGCATTGAAGCTGCGATTATTGCAATTACTTTTTTCATTTTACCTTATTTGTACGTTTATGGAACCTACGTTTCTCATCTCACCTTTAGGGCTCTTCACGACAATATCCTGGAACTGTATTCTTTGTCCCGACTGCGCATTGCTGATGAGTTCCCTTACCTCGGCCGAGAATTTCGGTCCTTTATTTACTCTATCAATAAATGTTCCTCTATATGTAGAAACTGTGTAAGAATCAACAGTATAGTTAAAGCCTTCAAAATCAAAGTCTTTCATCACAGCTATGATTTTATCTGCTACGAGAAGCACTTCTTTTTCAACCTTGCCGCCTGTCACCTCGCCTATGCGCACCACTGGGTCGGGTACCTGTTTCACACGAAATTCTTGTGTGCCGAGATTCACGGGCTTGCCGTTGCCGTCTTTTGCAGACACGTTGACTTTCACTCTCTTAGCGTTCTTATTGACCTCCACGAGGTAATTACCTTCACCTCTGTCTTTAGTATATTTTCCGCCTTCAACGCTAATGGAGATATCGTCGCTGGTGAAGCCAGGTGCCGACACCGAGATAGGGTTCTGTAACTCTTCGTACATGACCATCATCTTGGTTGGTGCCACTGTCACTGAAGGAGGTGCCACTTGGAACGTCTCGTTGAAGTCGTATTGTTCTATGGTACCGTCAGGACGTGGTATCTCGATGCGTCCCGCATATTTATGAACACCAACAGTGCTTGTAGGGAAGCTGAGTACCACCTTGCCTTCTTTACTGTTCAGTTTCACCGGCTCGCCTTGAGCTTTGTTATAGTCGTCGGTACCCATGTAATACTTCACGTCGAAAGCTTTGGAGGTGTCGGCGGCGGCAATGAAGATTTCAGCCTCATAGTTCTGACCTCTGATGATATAGTCGCTCTTTTGCATCACCCTCGCCTGAACCGATTCAAACTTAAAGTCGGATGAGCCGATTTTTTTGTAAAGCTCAGTGATAGCGTCATATTCAGTAGTCTGAATCTCACCTGCAATCTTGTTGAGGATAGCAATCTCAGCTGTCAAGATGATATGGTTGAAATGTTTGTTCTCCCAGTCGAGTTCCTGACCATCGTTGTCGGTATAGATAATCTTGTTGCCGTTATGGTCAACGTCGGTGAGTAGTCCCACATATTTGCCATAGCCAACTATTCCTGCTGTCTCTACTGTGTTGATAACGAAGTTACGGTAATCCTGTATCTTCTGTTTCAGCTCGGTAGCATGACCTTCGGTAATCATATACACTGTAGCTGCGTCGTATTTGTCTTTTGCGCTGACTTTTTGAAGGTCGAACTCATAAAACACGCGGCGTGTGTCGGGTGTTATCCTATCGGCATTCCTTATGAGAGCTTTCTTGCTGTCTTTAAAACTGAAAAGTTCCTCTTCGGTGATACCTTCTGTCTTGATAACCAACGGTATTTTTATTTCCTTTTCGATATAATTGATGATTTCGTCGGTCTTCACGCGTATTTCATTAGCTTTGCTCCAATATTCCTGAGCTTTCTCAGGCTCTCTGTTATATTGCTGCTCGAAGATGCCATAATAATCCTCTATTTTTCTCTCCACGCTGGCGTTTGTCTTCTCCAGACCGTCGTTCACGATGGCGAATGCGTCGAGGATGTCGGCGGAGACGTTCAATGCCAACAGGGCTGTGAGGACGAGGTACATCATACCTATCATCTTCTGCCTCGGTGTTTCTTTTGCTGCTGCCATTTCTTGTTATTTTTTTAAGATATTAGACTTTTTAACAAAATGGCTTAAGCCTTGATATTCATTGCATTAAGCATGTTGCCATAAACATTGTTCATTGCGGTCATGCGTTTTGTCATGTCGTTGATTTGATGGTTGAGTGTATCTGTTGCTGTCGCAGATGCGTTCACTTTTTCGATATATAGAGCCATTGTGTCGTTCAGCTTCTTGTTGGCATCTACAATTGTTGCGGTGCTTGATGTCGATTTCATCACCTGTGCGTCGAGTGCCATCGCCGATTCCGACACTTTATTCATTGCCTTGGTATAGTTGCTTGTGGCTGCCATAGCCTCACTCACGTCGGCAATCTTCTCAGCATTCTCACCGAGGCGGTTGATGCCTTTGCTAAGTCTTTCCAATGTTGCTGCATTGATGTTGGCTTTTTCAAACATCTCATCAATATGGTTAGCAATTACGTCGTTATTGACGCTGCCGCCGTTGTTTCTCTTTGTGCCTTCAGCAGGTTTTACAGCCTTCGTGTTACCTTCGCCGTGGTACATCTCCCACAGTTCAGGATAAACCAGACTCCAGTCGGGATCCATGTGAACAGGTTCAAATGCCGAGAAAAAGAAGATGATTGCTTCCGTTAACAAACCGAGTGTCAGCATTGTGTTAGCTGCACCTGACCAGCCGAACAGCGACATGTGTGTAAGTTTGAACAAAGCACCCACCAAAACGATAGATGCACCGATACCGTAAACCTTAGCCATGAAGTTTTTGTACTTCTTGCTTTCTGAAAACTCTTTAAATGACATATTCTTAAAATTTTTTAATTTGTTTTTGCTTTTTTTTAACTTTTTTTTGATTTTATATAAATCACCTTTTATTAATTATACACACGAGATGCTTTTGCAGGATTATCGCCTTTGTTTCTACCCAAGAAAGGCTGGATGCAGCGGAATCCGATATAGCATTTTGCGGTGTCTTGGTATTCGTAGGCGCGTGTAGTAACTTGCAGGAAGTATGACACGTCTTTCCATGAGCCGCCGCGGATAACTTTTCGTTTCATGATAGGGTCGGCATTTTCATCTGCGTTGTAATAATAGTCGGGGTTCATGTCGCCTATGAAGTTATATGACACAGGGTCAAATGCGCTTGACGTCCATTCCGAGACGTTGCCAGCCATATCGTAGAGGCCCCAGTCGTTGGCAGGATAATGTGCCACCACCACTGTAGTGAGGCCGCCGTCGGCGATATAGTTACCGCGCAGAGGCTTGAAGTTAGCGAGGAGGCATCCTCTCTCGTTACGAGCATAAGGGCCGCCCCATGGATACGGGTTGAGCTGATGACCGCCGCGTGCCGCCCACTCCCACTCAGCCTCGGTAGGGAGACGGAACTCCGACAATGCCGACTGCCCTCTCTGTGATGAGAGGTAGTTGTTGAGCTTGGCGGTGCGCCACACACAGAACGCGTTGGCCTGGTTCCAGTTGACGCCTACAACGGGATAGTTGTCGTATGCCGGATGCCAGAAATATTTATCTGTCAACGGGTCGTTGAACGAATAAGAATAGTCATAAATCCATGCGAGGGTATCAGGATATATATTGATATCCTCGTTTTGCACATATACAGAACGGTCGGTCATGCCTTGCGGACGGTTAGCGAAAGCACCCATACGGTAGTCGGCATCATCTCTGAACTCTTTTTTTGCGGCAGCACGGAAGTTAATCTTGCTGTAATGATATATGAGTTTCCTCGCATCAACTTCTTTCTTGCCGTAATAACGCTCATTCTCAGGGATATACAGCTGCTCAAGGGCATCTCTGTAGTCCTGGTTATCGCTACGCCAATCTATCTTCTCATCCCAGTTGAGATACGGAGGGTCATAAACCTCACCCGTCTTCCTGTTTTGTGTGATAAGATACCTATCAGGATCAACCTCGCCGAGATATGTACGGGCGAGAGAATCACGCACGTAATACACAAACTCCCGATATTCATTATTGGTTATCTCGGTCTCATCCATGAAAAAGGCTGAAACCGAAATTGTCTTAGCCTGCGAAAAATTACTTCCCGCAATATCCTGACCACTGACTCCCATCGTATAACTCCCCATCGGGACAAATACCATACCGTAAGGATCAGGCTGATAAAATGGCTTCGATTTCTTTCTTACACCCACCAACTCTCCTTGATTGCTATTACTGCATCCAACGAGAATCAATGCGATTAAGCTCATTACAAAAATTTTTTTCATCTTAGTCGTTATTAAATTTATAACATTCAAAAAAAACGTCCAAAATTAGTTTATTTTTTTTTATCTTCAACAAAAAATTACTTCAACGTTGTCTTTTTTTTTCAACAATACTACAAGTATCTGATACTCTTGTAAATACGTGGCGATTTTTCCAAATCTAACTTGAAGTTATAGTTGATAGAAACTTCGTGTGAACCCGGTAATTTCATTCCCATGGTGTTTATATCGTATGCATAGGATATCTGTACTCCTTTGATTGTGAAGCCTACAAGCAAGTCAACAGACTCTTGATACCTATAATTAACGCCAAAACTGAACTTATTATTGTACCAAAGTCGTGCACTGACGTTAAACTGTGTAGAGGCGATATCGCTTAATACCATTGCCGAAGGGTTAAGTATGAATTTTGGGTTATCGAATTGGTATTCATAGCCTGCCACAAGATATAATGTGCGGTCGCCCACGAAGCTCGCGCTTGTCGAAGACTTTCCTTCGAGAGCCTTGCCTTTTGTCTCCAACAGGCTCGTCGCCGACGCCGCCACGTAAAATGTCTCCGGCACCATATAGAAAAGTCCCAAATTAACATCGAAGAGCATGTCGCTCTGTTCTCCTGTGGGAATAACGGGATCGTTGTCGTTCAACGGCTTAGCCTTTGAGAAATCGACGCTTCTGTTGTTGAAGCTGAAAGCGAGACCCATTCCCAAAGTGCCTGGGCCGAGGTCGAGGTGATACGAATAACCGAGGTTAAAGGCGATACTGTTCTCGAAGCCGAGTTGGTCTTTCATCAACGAGAAGCCAACGCCGCCGCCAAGCACCTTTATGGGCATGTCGGCCGACACGAGGAAAGTTACCGGCGACACCACATTACCAGTGACGTCATCTTTAAAACCCGTCCATTGATTGCGATAAATACCCATCGCATTAACACCCTCACTGAGTCCGAAATATCCGGGATTCACAACGGCATAAGAATTGCTGTAATTGGTGAAAATTGGTGCCTGCTGCGAATGTAACACATTCATTATCAACATGGTACACACCAAAAACAGTATTTTCAATATCCTATGCATTGTCTCTTTTTACCGTTTTCCCATCTTCATTAAACGAAGCGAGGAATTTTTTAATTATTTTTTCAGAACGTTATTTATTTTTATTTATTGTCCAAAAAGTCAAAGTTTTCAACAAGTTTTCAACACCTTTATTAATTAATAGTTATCGGAAAAGCCTTATGATATCGTTGCCGTTAGCATAAATGACGAGCAGCAGCAGGAAGATAAAACCAATAGTGGTAGCTCTTTCGAGGAATTTGTCGCTCGGTTTACGTCCTGTCACCACTTCCCAGATGAGGAACAGCACGTGACCGCCGTCGAGACCCGGTATCGGCAATATATTCATCACTGCGAGGATTATAGAGAGGAATGCTGTCATTCTCCAGAATTGCTCCCAAATGAAAGTGTCGGGGAAGATGCTTCCTATCGCGATGAAACCGCCGAGGCTCTCATAGGCTCCCGTGCTCGGGTTGAAGATGAGTTTCAGTTGTTTCCAGTAATCGCTCAGTTCCTTGCCTGTCTTCTTAAATCCGCGCGGTATCGACTGCCAGAAAGTATATTCTTTTGTCGATACTTGCAGCACCTGTGCGGCATACACTCCTATCACGGCATCGTCGGTGACGTGCACCATGATGTCCAAAGTGTCAGTGTTTCTTATCACTTTCAGAGGTACGTCCTGATTTCCGTAATTGCCTATCACGTCTTTGAAATCCTGAAAATATGGTGTCTCTTCCGTGTCAACACCTATGATTCTGTCGTTTTTCAGCACTCCTGCTTCTTCAGCGGATGAGTTCGGTGAGAATTTGCCCACCACAAACGGCATCCTGACGCCGATGAACGCTGATTTATGTTTAAGTATTTGATTTACAGCGTTTTCTGGAAGTTCAACTTTCATTTTCACACCATCACGTTCCACTTCTATAAATTTCGTGTCTTCGAGGACGAGTTCCATAGTTATCTGGTTAAAATCCTCGATATATTTTCCATCGACAGAGATTATTTTGTCGCCGTCGCGGAGGCCGAGGTTATAGCCGAGGCTATCGACAGTGATGCCGTATTTATTGACTTCTTCTGTCGAAATATAACTCTCGCCGTAGCTTGCAATCAGACCTATGTAAATCAAGAAGGCGAGCAGAACGTTCATGCAGACACCGCCGATCATGATGATGAGGCGTTGCCATGCCGGCTTGGTACGAAACTCCCACGGTTGCGGTTCCTGAGCCATCTGCCCTGCATCCATCGACTCATCGACCATGCCCGCTATCTTACAGTAACCGCCGAGCGGCACCCATCCGAGACCGAACTCGGTGTTCTCATCTGCCCTGCGCCAGTCGTCTTCCGGCAAGGAACTTAAATCGACAGGCACGTAAGTATCACCTTGTTTGATGTATTTCTCCGGCTCGTTTTTGCAGAAAAACTTGAATCTCCATTTGCCATCAACTTTCTTACACCTGAAAATGGAGAATTTCCAGTCGAAAAACATGTAAAACTTCTCAACACGCACGCCAAAGATACGCGATGCTATGAAATGTCCGAATTCATGAATTATCACAAGGATTGAGAGAGCTAAAACAACCTGTATTATCTTAATTAAAACCGTCATTTTTCTTATAATTTTTCAGTTTGCAAAAATAATGAAAATCATGATAAAAAAATCATTTTCCTTCAAAAGAAATATAATCTTCTGGATTCAGTGCTCTTCCGTTGAACCACAGTTCGAAATGCAGATGCGGTCCTGTGGAGGTGCTTCCGCCGCCGCCTATGATAGCGATGGCATCGCCTGCCGACACTATATCGCCTTCATAACGCAGGAGTGCCGCATTATGTTTATAGACAGAAATAATATTGCCATCATGTTGAATACCAATAACATAACCTCCTTCCACACTCCAATCGGAGAATACCACGGTGCCGTCGGCGGTAGCTTTTATGACCGCATCGGCACTTGCCACCACGTCGATACCGTAATGCTTGTTGTTGCTGTTAAAACGGTTGGTGACATATCCGTTGATAGGCACGAAAAATGTAGGCATATAGAAAATCTCCGGCTTACCTACGTGGGGATACGACATAGGTTTTATGGTGTCGTCGGTTATCTCTTCGTCAAAAATGATACGTTTGAGGTTCTCTATATATACATCTTTCTGTCGGAACACTTTTTCGAGTGAGTCGGCGCGACGTTCCATAGTATAGATGCGACGGTACAAGGTGACGTCGGTGTAGCCTGGGATAAGCTCGCGCAATGAGGTGAAAAAGATAAGACATGCGGTAGCGACGATGAGTATTAACGAATAAACCACCACCATTACAGAGAATCTCATCTTACTCATATTAAAACCGCCTTGTTCCTCATACGTGTCGGGATGTATGATGACGATTTTGAACTTGCTTTTGAAATTTTTAAACAAACCTTTCTTCATCTGCCTTTTTTCCTACTAAAAATCATTCCAAATTAAAATGTCCTTGTTTTTTACCTTGCATTCCACGGTAAAAACTCTCGAGCATCGGCCAATCCTTGTCGAAATCTCCGGAAGGGACGAACGACGTGCCATAGCCGCATTTCTTTGTTTTGAAATCGATAAACCCAAGAACCACAGGTACTTGCGCCATCCGTGCGATATAATAGAAACCACGTTTCCAGTGTTCTACACGTTTTCGTGTGCCTTCAGGGGTAATAACGACATGAAGTTCGTCATATTGTTTAAACACGGAGGCTGTCTTGCCCACCATGTGATTACCCTTGCTTCTGTCAACGGGGATGCCTCCCATTTTTTTCAAGATCCAGCGCAGTATAGGTGTTCTGAAAAACTCTTTTTTCACCAAAAACTTCACCTGACGTCCCTCCATCCAGAAGAAACAGCGTCCTATGACGAAGTCCTCGATGCTGGTGTGTGGTGCCGAGATGATGATACTTTTTTTCACGCCGTCAGGAAACTGCCCCACGAAAGTAAAACCTCTCATTTTGAGATAGTTACGACCAAACCATTTCTTAAAACTCATATATCAATCTGCAGGCCGAGGCCTTTTACTAAGGTTATCAAATTAGGATTTTGCGCCGACATCCTCTCGAAACGACTCCTGTCGGTGTAAGGCACCTCCTCAACGGGGTTCTCAACTATATGATGCACGAGCTTGAACTGATTGTTGTTCAACTCCCTCGACAGATGTTCGCGCAGTAGTCCCATGTTATTTGTGTCGTTGACAACTAATATGTTATCCACCTGATAATTTATCACGTTGTCAGCTTCCAGCGTAGGAGTGTATTTCCCGATGCCAGCCACGAAGTTAGGTGATGTGTTTTTATGCATCTCCACGAATTTTGTCCACGCCGTGACAAGCATCTCCTGTGTGAAAGGGCTGTTCTTCACCTCCTCGTGTACGACAGGATTGACAGGTTTTTGGGCGGTGTCGGAGATGGAAATCGTGCTTGGACGACGCATGCGCTGGACAGGATTGACAGGATTTTGTGAGACAGGATTGACAGGATTTGGGGACGATGTTGAGGGTTGCGGTGACGGTTGTTGGATTGACGGTTGTTGTTGAATCAGTGTGTTTGCGGGTGATTCCACCATTTTAAGTAAAGCGATTTCGAGGTGCAGGCGTTTATTGTTGGCACCACGGAAATTCAGGTCGCATTCGTTAGCTATGTCGAGCGATTTTAGCAGGAAAGTCATGCTGCAACGCTCGGCCTGTTTTGCGTAACGTGCTTTGAGTTGATTGCTCACCTCCATGAGGCCGATTACGCGCGCGTCCTTGCCGAGGAGCAGGTTACGCAGGTGGCTCGCCATACCTTGAATGAAGTTTTGAGCGTCGAAGCCTTTATTAATGACCTCATTGAGAAGCAGCAACATCGAGTTGATATCGCCGGCGAGAATGTTCTCCACCATTCCGAAATAATACTCATAATCAAGGACATTAAGATTAGTAATGACGTCTTTGTAAGTGATGTTGTCACCTGAGAAGCTCACCATCTGGTCGAAGATAGAGAGTGCGTCACGGAGGGCGCCGTCGGCTTTCTGCGCAATGATGTTAAGAGCCTCTTCCTCGGCTGTCACGCCTTCTTTAGCTGCTATATTTTGCAGATGATTAGTGATATCTTCCACCGTGATGCGTTTGAAGTCGAAAATCTGGCATCTTGACAAGATTGTGGGGAGAATTTTATGTTTCTCGGTGGTAGCGAGGATGAATTTAGCATACGCCGGTGGTTCCTCAAGGGTTTTAAGGAAAGCGTTGAATGCCGCACCGGAGAGCATGTGCACCTCATCGATGATATACACCTTATATTTTCCTATCTGAGGAGGTATTCTCACCTGTTCGATAAGTGCGCGGATGTCGTCAACGCCGCTGTTCGATGCCGCATCAAGTTCGAAAATGTTGAATGAAGCATTGTTGTTGAAGCTCACGCACGACTCGCATTCGTTACACGCCTCCATGTCGGCTGTAGGATGCAAGCAATTGATAGTCTTCGCCATGATACGCGCGCAGGTGGTCTTTCCCACGCCACGCGGTCCACAGAACAGGAAAGCCTGCGCAAGGGTGTTGTTGCGTATGGCGTTCTGCAAAGTGGAGGTAATAGCGTGCTGTCCCACGACACTCTCAAAGGTCGATGGCCTGTATTTACGGGCAGAAACGATAAAATTTTCCATCAAAAAAAGCCTTTTATTCAGCTTGTAAAATTACAAAGATTTTCTCAAATCGACATACATATCCATATTTTTTTTAAAAAATAGCCCAATGAACGTCCGAATTTGTTATTTTTGCAACTTCGGTTATAGTGAAAAATAAAGTAACGATTTTTTAGTTATTTTAATAAAAAAAGAATGAGAATAAAGTCATACAAAATATTGGGCTTCTTAGCTATATTGCTGACTATCATTATGTTAGCCTCATGTTCCACAAAGAAAAACAAATGGAACAGGCGTGTTTGGCACAACATGACGAGCCATTATAACGTGTGGTGGAACGGCAACCAAAGTCTCAAAGAAGGAGAGAAAACGCTCCGTGAGACGGCGAAAGACGACTTCACGCAGACGCTGCCGGTATTCAATTACGGCACAAAAGAAGACGCTTTGTCGCTCAATTCGCAAATGGACCGCACCATCGAGAAGTCGGCGATATGCATACAGAAGCACTCCATGCGCTTTAACAACAAGGAGTATGTGCGTTGGATTGACGATGCCTTCATCGACATGGCGAAAGCTCATTTTTACAAACAGGACTACGTGCCGGCACGACGCACCTTTGAATATGCCTCGACACAATATCGCAACAGTCCCGACCGTTTTACAGCAACACTTTGGTTAGCAAAGACTTACATTGCAACAAAACAGTTTGAGAAGGCAGAAGCACTGCTACAGTCGCTGCTTGTGGCAGAAGACAGTGAGGCCAAGATTCCGAAATACGTGCGTACCAACATCGACTTAGTGTATGCCGATTACTACATTGCCATGGGCAGAGAAGGCGATGCCGTGAAGTATCTGCGCAGTGCCCTTCTAACAGCCAAAGGAAAATACAACAAGACGCGTGCCATGTTCATCCTCGGGCAGATTTACGAGCATCAGAACGACAAGGCACGTGCCTCGGAGCAGTTTCAGAATGTCATCAAGAAACATGCTTCCTACGAGATGACTTTCGAGGCACAGATGAACCTCGCGCGATGCTATGACAGCGACACCGCCACCATCATGAAGATGCTCAACAAGATGCTTAAAGACGTAAAAAACGTGGAGTACAAAGACCGCATCTATTACGCCATGGCGGGTGTAGCCTTAGAGAATAACAACGAGGACGACGGTGTGAAATATCTCAGAAAATCGGTGGCGGCAAGCACCAACAACAACCGTCAGAAAGTGAAATCGTCGCTTGAGGCTGCCACCATACTCTTCGGAAACAGCGACTACGTACTCAGTCAGGCTTACTACGACACCGCTGTCATGACGATGGATCGCAGCTATGAGGGCTACGACAGCCTTCTCAACTTGTCGGTCATGCTCACCGACCTCGTGAGCAACCTCACCGTGTTTGAGACACAGGACAGCCTGCTACGCCTCGCCGACATGGACACGATACATCTTTACGCTGTCATCGACAAAGTAATAGACGATTACAAGGAGGAACAGAAACGTATTGAAGAACAGAGAGAACTGGAGACGCAGATAGCTCTCCTTGGCGGAAACGAGAAAACTGAAGCCGTAACCTATACTAACGACGGCAATTGGTATTTTTACAACACCGCGACACGAAACCGCGGTGTCATTGAGTTCCGCAACAAATGGGGCAACCGTTTATTTGAAGATTTCTGGTTTATCTCCAACAAACAAAGCATGATACTTGAGGAACAAGAGACCGATATCTCAGAAGAAGAACTCGCCGCGATGAGCGAGGAGGAACGCACTCAATACCTCAAGGAACATGAGCAGATGGTAGATACGGCACAATACACGCCGCTCGACAGAGGCTATTACCTGCGTCAGATACCGTTCAGTGCCAACGCGAAAGCGCAAGCGCACAGTCAGATAGCCGATGCCCTAAATACCGTGGGCTTCATCTATTACAGCGATTTACACGACTTCCCACGTTCTATATGGGCTTACACCGAGTTGAGCAAACGCTATCCCGACAATAAAGACGAGGTGTCGGCGTGGTTTTATCTCTACAAGATGCACAGCAGCCGCAAAGAGACAGCTGAGGCTGAGAGATATAAAAACCTCGTCCTCACAAAATATCCTGACTCCAACCAAGCGAAAATAATACTCGACCCCGAATATTTCATCAAGGAATTTGAGAAAGGAGCCGAGGCTGAACAGCTTTACTCTAAAACTTTCGATGCTTACAAAAACGGTCAGTATCAACGAGTTATGATGAATGTGAGACGTGCTCGCCAGCTTTATTCCGACGACACGTTGTACATGCCACGCTTTGAGTTCCTCAATGCCGTCTCGCTGGGCTACGTCGAGGTGGTTGACTCCATGGCTTATTCGCTGTTGCGTCTCGTACAGAACTATCCCGAAAGCAGCATCAAGCCATACGCCCTCGACGTGCTGCTGAAAGCTAACGACATGTACAATTTAGGTCTCAACATCGAGAGCGCGCGCCCGAAAGTAGATACCGTTCAGGAAAAAGAATCGCCATATTCGTTTAAAGCCAACGATGAATATTATGTGGTGGTGATATGCAATAAGAACGTGAGAATCAATCCGTTAAAGGTGCGTATCAGCGATTTTAACAAGAATAATTTCCGCATGTATCAGCTGAAAATCAAGAATCTGATGCTCAACAAGGAAGAATCGATGATAACCATTGAAAAATTTGAGAACGCTGAGAGAGCCGAGGACTACCATACCGCCATGTTCCTCAACGACTATATCTTCGGAGGTATCGACAAGGAAAATTATAAAGTTTTAATAATTTCAATATCCAACTACGCTATCTTCTTTCAGCAGAAGAATGTGGATGAATATCTGGAATTTTGGCATCAATATAACAAATAATACTATGAGTACCAATCAAGAAACACCTGCAAGAAGCAACCTTATCGGCAATGGCACGACCATTAAAGGAGAAATCAACGCCACCGGCGACATCCGCATCGACGGAACAATAATCGGGACGATTAAATCGAGCGGCAAAATCGTCATCGGACAGCAAGGTATCGTAGAAGGCGATATCGTATGCAACAGCACCGACATCTCCGGACGGGTCAAAGGAACCGCAAGGATAGAAGAACTGACATCTTTGAAATCAACATCGCGCATCGAAGGTGAACTCTATACGAAACAACTGTTTATAGAGGTGGGTGCCATTTTTACCGGAAAATGCGATATGACGCAGAAAACGCCGGAAACTCCAAAGAAATAAGATGGCAGCAAAAGAAAAAGATACAAAATTTGTCACGCATCTGAACATCCTGACGCTTGTGATGATTGCCGTGTCGATAGCGTTGCGCCACCACCTTACAATATGGTGGCCTGCCATCGTGGCATTTTTCTTCATCGTCAGCATTGTGATATATTTTTTGAGCGAGAAAGCGAGACAAAAAGACATGCGTCAGTTCACTAACTTCTACATGGCATCGACAGTCGTAAAGATGATTCTGTATCTGACGATAATATTCGTTTATGCCATAAATTTCAAAGCCGACGGAAAGCGTTTTGCCATAACATTTCTTGCTTACTATTTGATTTACAGTGTGTTTGAGACATACAATCTTGCAAAAAAGAACAAAAAATCATCTGATGGAAACAAAGAATGAACTCATAGGCTACGAAAAGATAGAGAAATTCAATCCGGAGCGCACCGAGAAGCTTATGGAACATTACAAAGCCATCCTCGGGCTTCTGGGGGAGAATCCGGAACGCGAAGGGTTGCTGAGGACGCCGCTCCGCATGGCAAAATCGATGCAGTTTCTCACACAAGGCTATAACATGGACCCGATGGAGATCCTTCTTTCGGCGAGATTCAAGGAAAACTATCGTCAGATGGTGATAGTCAAGGACATAGAACTTTTCTCGATGTGTGAGCACCATCTGATACCATTCATTGGGAAAGCACATGTGGCATACATCCCGAACGGATACATCACAGGGCTGAGCAAGATAGCGAGAGTTGTGGAAGCTTATTCCCGTCGTTTGCAGGTGCAGGAACGTCTGACGACACAAATAAAAGAAGCTATCAACGAGGCTTTACATCCGCTCGGCGTGGCAGTGGTCATTGAGGCTCGTCATCTTTGCATGTGCATGCGCGGAGTGCAGAAACAAAACTCTGTAACGACGACATCCGATTTTGTGGGAGCTTTCGAGAGAGGTGAGACAAGAGCTGAGTTCTTTCAATTATTAGGTAAAAATCTTCATTAGACTTTAGACCTTAGACCTTAGATTTTTAGAAAATAATAATTAATAAAAAATATGAAAGCATACGTATTTCCTGGACAAGGAGCACAATTTGTAGGAATGGGAAAAGATCTCTATGAGAGATTCCCTAAGGCAAAGGAAATGTTTAACAGAGCCAACGATATTTTAAAATTCAATATCACGGAGATTATGTTCGATGGCACTGACGAGGATTTGCGGCAGACTAAGGTCACGCAGCCGGCCATTTTCTTGCATTCTGTTATTTTAGCCGCCATGTTAGGCGATGATTTTCAGCCAGATATGGTAGCAGGACACTCGTTAGGCGAGTTTTCGGCCTTGGTAGCAAATCACACTCTCACCTTTGAAGACGGTTTGCGTCTCGTGTCACAGCGTGCCATGGCCATGCAGAAAGCCTGCGACGCCAATCCTGGCACCATGGCAGCCATCATCAACCTTGACGACGACAAAATCAAAACCATTTGCGAGTCTATAAACGAGGTGGTTGTTCCAGCCAACTTCAACAGCCCCGGTCAGGTTGTCATTTCGGGCAGTCTCAAAGGCATAGAGATGGCATGTGAGAAGATGAAAGAAGCTGGAGCGAAACGAGCCTTGCCTCTCAAAGTTGGAGGTGCTTTCCACAGCCCGCTGATGGAGCCGGCACGCGAGGAGCTGGCTGAAGCCATACAAAAGACCAAGTTCGGACACGGCATCTGCCCTGTGTATCAGAATGTTACAGGTCAGGCGGTAAACGACCCAGAAATCATCAAGGGCAACCTTATCAAACAATTGACATCGCCAGTATGCTGGACGCAGACCATGGAAAACATGATAGCGGCAGGCGTGAAACAAGTGATAGAGGTGGGTCCGGGTACTGTACTACAAGGACTGTTCAAGAGAATGAATAACAATATCGAGCTGTCAAGTGCAACGATAGAATGAAACGTAACTATTTGACACCCATCTACTTAGCCATCGCCATTGCTTTTGGTGTGTTGCTTGGCATAATCATAGCAAGCTCAAACAACGCCGGCAGTCTTATTAATAAAGGTGGAAGCATGACATTGGTTGACAAGGTCTTTTATCTCATTGAAAATCAATATGTTGATACCATAAATTTACAACAGTTGCAAGTGGAGGCAGTAACGAGTGTCATCGACAAAATGGACCCGCACAGCGAATATTTTGAGCCGGAGGTGCTTGAGGAGGTAAACGAGGACCTTCAGGGCAGTTTTGAGGGCATAGGTGTGACGTTCAGGATAGAAAAGGACACCGTCACCATCATCAGCACCATCAAGGGAGGACCGTCGGAGAAGGCGGGCATCATGGCGGGTGACAGGATAGTATATGCCGGTGACAGTCTCATAGCGGGTGTAGGCATCACCAACCACAAAGTGATGAAAACGCTCAAGGGACCGCGCGGCACCAAGATAGATGTCAAGGTGTTCCGTCGCGGCATAGAGGAACTGCTCGACTTCACGCTCACCCGTGACGTCATTCCGACATACAGCGTCGATGTGGCGTATATGCTTAACGAGACGACAGGCTACATAAAGTTGTCGAAGTTCATGGCGACGACGCACAAGGAGTTCGTCAACGCGGTGAAGAAGCTGCAGAAGCAAGGCATGACGAGACTCATCTTCGACTTGCGTGGCAACAGTGGCGGCTACCTCGCCGAGGCCGTTGACGTAGTTGATGAGATGCTCCCCAAAGGCAGTCTCATCGTCTATACACAAGGCGAGCACCGCGACAGACAGTATATCTTCGCGCGCCGGCACGGCATTTTGGAAGACACGCCTGTCACAATACTCATCGACGAGGGGTCAGCGTCAGCGTCGGAGATAGTGGCCGGCGCGCTTCAGGACAACGACAGAGGCATCATCGTGGGACGACGTTCGTTCGGCAAAGGTCTCGTACAGGAACAGTTCGACCTCGGCAATGGCGCGGGATTGCGTCTCACCGTGGCACGTTACTACACCCCTACCGGACGATGCATACAGAAACCTTACGACGGCGACAGAGAAAAATATCTCTTCGAGGCATACGACAGATACTCCTCCGGCGAGATGTTCAGTGCCGACAGCATACACTTCGCCGACTCGCTGCGTTACGTCACGCCGGGCGGCAAGATAGTGTACGGAGGCGGAGGCATCATGCCCGATGTGTATGTGCCGCTGAAAAAAGACACGACAGAATATTTCTTCAACAAGATAGTGAACGCCAGCATAGTGTTCCAATATGCTTTCGACTATTCCGACGCTCACCGCGAAGAGATAATGAAATATGGCGATGAGAGGAATTTCGACAAGAATTTCAAGTTCACCGACAAGATGTTCGACTATATTCTCGCACAGGCGGAAAAGAAGAAGATAACAGGCACCGACGAACAGAAAGAGACGGCACGGAAAAAGACCGGTTCGCTGTTCAAAGCATACGTGGCACGAAACATTTTCGGCGACGAGGCGTTCTACCCTCTCTACGAACCGATGGACGAAATTTTACAAGAATCATTAAAAAATTAAAGTTTTTGTAGAAGATAATAAAAAAAATACTATCTTTGCAACCCGATTGAGGATTATGAAAAAGGAGGAAAATATTTATACGATTCCATTGGCAGGATTGCCGTTCGGACATACTGATTATCAATATGTTATCGATGACAGCTTCTTCTCGACAAGAGATTATTCCGAAGTGAAAATGGGTCGCGTGAACCTTCATCTTGACGTAGAAAAACTCGAGACGATGTTTATTCTGACGTTAAAATTTGAAGGAAATGTTGTCCTCCAGTGCGACAGATGTGGTGATGACTATGAGCAAAAGATAGAAAATTCGGCGGAGATTTTCTTGAAATACGGAGCCGAAGGTAACGACGAGGATGAGGATGTCATCATCATAACAAAAAACGACAGCGATTTCGACTTGGGTGACTTGATTTATGAATATATCATATTGTCGCTGCCGATACATCGGGTACACGAAGACGAGAGTCGGTGCGACCAAGAGGTGCTGGATAGACTACAAAGCTATACGCCCGATGAGGACGAGGCAGAAAAGAACGATAATCCTGAATGGGTTGAGATGATGAAGAAATTGAAAAATAAATTAGATAAGTAATAATTAAAAAAATAGTGTAAAATGGCACATCCTAAACGAAGACAGTCTCACACAAGAGGCGCAAAGAGAAGAACACATTACAAAGCCGAAGTTCCAACATTGGCAACATGTCCTACGACAGGCACAATCCACGTGTATCATAGAGCTTATTATGTTGACGGCGACCTTTATTACAAAGGAAAACTCGTCATGGAAGGCGCTAAGAAATAAATCGTGAAATGGCGCATATAATAGAGATTTTGATTCATCAGGGGACGGATTTTTTCTGATGAAATGGGGGTCTTTATTACTTAAAAAGAAGATAAATTTTTTTCATAATCTTTATATTGTTTTTCCCCGCCTATCGTGTATAGGTGGGGTTTTTTGTTAGTTATTAGTTAGAAAAACTATTTCCTAACGACTAACGACTAACGACTAACGACTAACGACTAACGACTAATAACTAAACCCCTCCCACGGCATTCCTTTCGGCATCGGGGCAACCACTGTCATCGGAGTTTTGAGTGTCGGGTGTTCGAACTCCATCTTATAGGAATGGAGGCATATCGAGGCATCGGGGTTGGAGCGAGGATAGCCGTATTTGAGGTCGCCTTTGATGGGACATCCTATGTGTGCCAACTGGCATCGAATCTGATGATGGCGTCCCGTAATCAATTCAACCTCAATAAGATAGTAATTGTCTGATTTTCCAACAACACGATAACGCAATGTCGCCAATTTCGCTCCGTTTGTACCTTCTTTCACGATATACGACTTGTTTTGAGCCTCGTTTTTCACCATGTAGTCGTTCAGTTCGTCAGCGTCTTTAGGCGGACGGTTCTTCACTACGGCGAGGTATGTCTTATGGAAGTTACGGTCTTTGACCATTGTCGTCATGCGGCTGAGTGCCTTGCTGGTTCTGGCAAATATCACCGCTCCGCTCACCGGGCGGTCGAGACGATGCACGAGACCCGCAAACACCTCGCCGGGCTTGTTTTTCGTCTCTTTAATATACGCCTTCACGTCGTCGAGGAGGCACACGTCACCCGTCTTGTCGCCTTGCACAATCTCCGAAGGCAGCTTGTTGACTATTATGAGGTGGTTATCCTCAAAAAGAATACGATCGTTTATTTTCAAAGTTTGAAGTTGCATGGGATTCGTCATTTCAAGCGAAGTCGAGAAATCCTCCATCCCCATAAGCTTTCGTTGTTGTAGGATTTCTCCATTTCGTTTCATTTCATTTCACTCCAGTCGAAATGACAGGAACTAATATTGTTCATATTCATTAGGGAATGTCACCTCTTTCACGTCGTTGATATAAGTGCTTACGGAATCTTTAATTGCCGTATAGAGGTTGTTGTAGCGGCGCAGAAAACGCGGCGAGAAGTCGTTGCTCAGTCCGAGCATATCCTGCAAAACCAACACTTGTCCGTCGCAGCCGTGGCCGGCACCGATGCCGATTACGGGGATGCGCAGCGACTGCGACACCTCGGTGGCGAGAGCTGCAGGAATCTTCTCAAGCACTATGCTGAAAACGCCTTGTTCCTGAAGAAGAAGGGCGTCCTCACGCAGCTTGTTGGCCTCATATTCGTCTTTGGCACGCACCACATAAGTTCCGAACTTGTTGATGCTCTGTGGAGTAAGCCCGAGATGACCCATCACGGGGATGCCGGCGCAAAGGATGCGCTCTACCGACTCGAGAATCTCCTTGCCTCCCTCAATCTTCACCGCGTTGGCGCCTGTCTCCTTCATGATGCGGATGGCCGAGTCGAGGGCTTTCTTGGAGTTGCCCTGATATGTCCCGAAAGGCATGTCAACGACAACCATGGCATGCGACACGGCGCGCACCACCGACGAGGCGTAGATTATCATCTCGTCGAGGGTGATAGGAAGCGTGGTCTTATGACCCGCCATAACATTGGAGGCACTGTCGCCAACAAGGATGGCGTCGATGTTCGACTCGTCGAGAATCTTGGCCATCGTGTAATCATAAGCGGTAAGCATCGCTATTTTCTCGCCTTTGTTCTTCATTTCCTGAAGAATATGGGTAGTTATCAGAGGAACATTTTGAGATAAATACATTTTTTAGCATTATAAATTGACTGCAAAGATATATAAAAAAACATTTCATAAATATTTTATTACAAATTTCATTATTTTTTGTAACTTTGCAAGTCGAAAATTTTTATTTATGAAGAAAAATAATTTAGCAATAATAGCAATAATGACATTGTTTGCGATGTCGTGCAGCAACAAGGTTGACCTTTACAGCGACGATGGCGACACCACGGTGGTTTATGCCCTGCTTGACGCTTACGCCGACACCAATTTTTTTAAGATTACGAAGAGTTTTGTTGGAGATGTCAGTTCGCTGGCGCAGAATTACGATGCGAACAATTATAAATATGATGAGATAGAAGTGACATTTTCTGGTGTTTTTGAAGGTAACAATGCCGTTCAGACCTTTACACTTGACACCATCTCGAAATGGATTCCTTATGACCCTGAAGCCACATTTTACAGCGGCTGCTGGCAGAGATACTATTATACGACGAGGCAACTTGTGGCAGGAAATGAGTATGAATTAATTGTTCACAGAAAAGCCGACGATGTGAATGTCTCTGCTAAAGTCAAGACAATCAACTCTTTTAAGCTTAGCAGACCATATCTTAACGAGAAAATAAATTTATTCTCCACGTCACCAAATTCAAAAATAGAGTGGAGAGTGTTGGATGTCGCGACAAACTTTCAGAGTACGGCGGAATATTTTGAGGTGACAGGATATTTTCATTACAAAGAGCTTATGCCGGGAGCCACCGACACAACAAGCCATAGCATCAAATGGAGCATAGGAGAAGGAGTGGCAAGTAACTTGTACAACACAAGTGAGCACGCATACGTGATGAACTACACTGCGATAAATTTCATAAATTATCTTGAAAATAACACCTACTTGATAAACAACAGTCCTATCGGGGTGCAGCGTTGGTTTGAACAATTTGAGTTTCGAGTTGATGCAATCGGGGCGGATTTGTACAATTATTTGCTAATCAATAACTCCAGCAGTGCCATTCAAGACACACCAAACTATTCAAACATTGAAAACGGCATAGGTTTGATGTCGGCACGCGTCTCACGAAATACTTTCAACACAATTCTGGAGACAGCAAGATTAAAAATCATAGAGTTATACCCTGATTTTGGCTTCATCAACGACCCCAATAGGTAGGCGGGTGACATTTTGTCAGTTTTTTTAGTTTTGGCATAATTTTTGTTCTGTCTTTGTCACAAAACGACAAAAAAGTATAATAAAATATAGGAGAACAAAATTATGTCGAAAATCATTGGAATAGACTTAGGAACAACGAACTCATGCGTTTCCGTTATGGAAGGCAATGAGCCGGTAGTTATCCAGAACAGCGAAGGACACCGCACTACGCCGTCGATAGTGGCATTCACCGACAACGGCGAGCGTAAAGTTGGCGAGCCTGCCAAACGTCAGGCCATCACAAACCCGTTGAGAACCGTTTACTCTATCAAACGTTTCATGGGCGAGACGTACGACAAGATGCAGAGCGAGATAAGCCGCGTGCCTTACAAGGTAGTGAAAGGCTCAAACAACACACCGCGCATCGACATCGATGGCAAGCTCTACACCCCGCAGGAGATCTCGGCAATGGTGCTTCAGAAGATGAAGAAGACCGCCGAGGACTACCTCGGACAGCCTGTCACAGAGGCCGTCATCACGGTGCCGGCATACTTCAGCGACTCACAGCGTCAGGCCACCAAAGAAGCCGGCGAGATAGCGGGTCTGAACGTGCGCCGTATCATCAACGAGCCTACAGCGGCAGCGTTGGCATACGGCTTGGACAAGAAGAAGAGCGACGTGAAAGTTGCGGTTTATGACCTCGGAGGCGGCACATTCGATATCTCAATCTTGGAATTGGGCGACGGCGTGTTTGAGGTGAAATCGACCAACGGCAACACCCACCTCGGCGGCGACGACTTCGACGAGAGAATCATCAACTGGCTCGCTGAAGAGTTCATGAAAGACGAGAGCATCGACTTGCGCAAAGACCCGATGTCGTTGCAGCGACTGAAAGAAGCAGCTGAGAAGGCAAAGATCGAGCTTTCGGCCTCGACGGAGACAGAAATCAACCTGCCATACATCACAGCCACACAGAGCGGACCGAAGCACTTGGTGCGCAAGCTCTCAAGAGCCAAGTTCGAGCAGCTGTGCGACGACCTCATCCAGGCCACCATCGAGCCATGCCGCAAGGCCTTGGCAGACGCAGGCTTGAGCGTGAGCGACATCGACGACGTCATCTTAGTGGGCGGCTCGACACGTATCCCTGCCATACAGAACATAGTGCGCGACTTCTTCAAGAAAGAGCCTTCAAAGGGCGTGAACCCAGACGAAGTGGTGGCTATAGGCGCCTCAATACAAGGTGGCGTTTTGACAGGTGAGGTGAAAGACGTACTTTTGCTCGACGTGACACCGCTGTCACTCGGCATCGAGACCCTCGGCGGCGTGATGACCAAGCTCATCGAGAGCAACACCACCATCCCGTTCAAGAAATCGGAGGTGTTCTCGACAGCCGTCGATAACCAGCCATCGGTGGAGATACACGTGCTGCAAGGCGAGCGTCCTATGGCAAACCAGAACAAGACCATCGGGCGTTTCAACCTCGACAACATCCCGCCGGCGCCAAGAGGAGTGCCGCAGATTGAGGTGACATTCGACATCGACGCCAACGGCATTTTGAACGTGAGCGCGAAAGACAAAGCCACAGGCAAGACACAGAGCATCCGCATCGAGGCCTCGTCAGGCTTGAGCGACGACGAAATCAAGAGGATGAAAGCCGAAGCTGAAGCCAACGCCGATGCCGACAAGAAGGAACGCGAGCGCATCGACAAAATCAACGCCGCCGACGCCATGATTTTCAACACCGAGAAACAGCTGAAAGAATATGGCGACAAGCTGCCTGCCGACAAGAAAGGCGAGATAGAGAGTGCCCTCGAAAAGCTGAAGACAGCCCACAAGGCGCAAGACATCGCCGGCATCGACGCCGCCATGAGCGAGATGAACGCCATCTGGCAGAAGGCATCGGAGGAGATGTACAAGAACGCCGGCGCACAGGGCGGTCAGCAAGGACCTTTCAACGGCCAACAGGGACCTCAGAACCCTAATCCGGGCAACGGAGGAAAAGACGACGAGGTGACAGATGTGGATTTTGAGGAGGTAAAATAATCCCGATAAACAATAGTTTATCAAATATTGCCAAATGGGTGTAGCACAATGTGTTATACCCATTTTTCTGTGTATTTCAAACCGTTCCTAAACTCTTCTCCTACACCCCGAAAACGGCGGACGGTCTGATTGCGAAAAAAACAGCCAAAGACTAAAAACATTATGAAACCGGCAAAGTTGTTACTTAGCAGAAATATTCCAACTTTTGGGATTGTAATCCTAAAATATATACTAAATTTTGGGATTATATGTTTGGAAAACCACTCGATACAATTATGTAAACCATAAAAAAATATAGATATTTTGATTTATAATCCAAAAAATATGTAAAATATTTTGATATATGAAAATTATTTCGTACCTTTGCACCGCAAAACAAAAATTAATATGACATTCATTAAACGACAACTTGAGCAAGTGATTAGAAGTCACATGTTCCACGGCAAGGCAATTATTCTCATAGGAGCGAGGCAAGTAGGTAAATCCACATTGTTTGAACATATCTTGTCATCTTCTGATTTACCCGTTTCTCAAGAACAGATACTGAAATTATACTGCGATGATGCGCAAGCCCGCACAATGTTAGAGCATGCCGACAACTTGTATGATATGCGCCAATTAGTCGGAAATCATAAAATCATTTATGTGGATGAGGCACAACGTATTCAAGGTGTTGGGATAATACTCAAACTCCTAACTGATCATTTCAAAGATGTTCAGTTGCTAATAACCGGTTCGTCCTCTTTTATGCTGCAAGGCAAACTACATGAGCCGTTGACAGGACGGAAATTCGAGTATCACATGTATCCGATTTCCACGCAAGAACTCATGAATGACGGCGGGTTGCTGCGCATAAGACAATCCTTTGAGTCGCGGTTGATTTATGGCTCGTACCCGGATGTCATAAACGGAATGGATAATATCCGTGATGTATTATCAGGCTTGTCAGGAAGTTATATGTATCAAGACTTGCTTTCCATGGAAGGAGTGCGCAAACCGGTATTTTTAGAAAAACTGCTTGTTGCATTAGCTTTGCAGGTAGGCAGCGAAGTGTCGTATAACGAATTAGCCCAAACCATCGGAACGGATAGCAAGACCGTTGAACGATACATAGATTTGCTTGAGAAGTGTTACATCATCTTCCGACTCAACGGATTAAGCCGCAATTTAAGAAACGAATTGAAAAAAAGCAAGAAAATATATTTCTATGACAATGGTATTCGTAACGCATTGATCCATAATTTCAATCCTATGAACCTGCGTCAGGATATGGGGGCTTTATGGGAGAATTTCTTCATATCCGAGCGCATCAAATACAACCACTATAACAGAAGATATGCCAATATCTATCTCTGGCGTACAAAGGAACAGCAGGAAATAGATTATATCGAAGAATGTGCCGGAACGATGACTGCCTTTGAGATGAAATGGAATTCGAATAAAGGCAGGACAACCTTTCCGAAGTCATTCATCGAAGCCTACGACATCAAAGAAACGGTAGTCGTCTCGCCGGAAAATTATTTGGATTGGCTTTGCTAACCGGCAAAAAATACCGATGTTGCTTAATACAGACAAAACGTTGCAATTGTTGTTTATCAAATTAAGTATATAACACTGTAGTAGTTAATTTAAAGTAATAATCAAATTTGAGGAGGTGAAGTAAGACTTTAGACCTTAGACTTTAGGAAGGATGTCGTTGGAATGGGCGGCATCCTTTATTTGTTTGTAATATAATTTTTCTTATCTTTGCACCGATAAATAATAGTTACGATGGGTATTACGATAGGTCTTTTGATTCCGTTGTTAGGTACTATGCTTGGGGCGGCGTTTGTTTTTTTCATGAAGAGGGAGATGTCGGCACGGCTGCAGAAGTCGCTGCTTGGCTTCGCCTCGGGTGTTATGGTGGCTGCCTCGGTGTGGTCGTTGCTCATCCCTTCCATCGAGATGCGTGCTGACAGCGGTGTGTGGGCTGTGATGCCTGCCGCCATAGGATTTCTTGCCGGCATGGCGTTTCTGCTGCTTTTAGATGAGTTGACGCCACACCTTCATTTAGGTTCCGACCGGCCGGAGGGACCACGTTCGAAGCTGTCGCGCACAGCCATGCTCACCCTTGCCGTCACCTTACACAACCTCCCTGAGGGCATGGCGGTAGGCGTGGTGTTCGCCGCCGCGTCGCAAGGTGCCGAGGGTGTGACGGTGGCGAGTGCCGTGGCGGTGTCGCTCGGCATCGCCATACAAAACATCCCCGAAGGTGCCATCATCTCCATGCCGATGCGCGCCGAGGGCAACAGCAAGTGGCGTTCGTTCCTCATCGGCAGCCTGAGCGGTGTGGTGGAGCCGTTAGGCGGACTCGCCGTGGTGCTTCTCGCCTCGCTGCTGACCCCTATCCTGCCCTATATGCTCTCTTTCGCCGCCGGCGCCATGTGCTATGTGGTGGTCGAGGAGCTGATACCGGAAGCCTCGTCGGGCGAGCACTCCAACCTCAGCACCATAGGATTCGCCATCGGCTTCGCGCTGATGATGGTGCTCGATGTGGTGATGGGATAAGAGACTGTAATTCAAATATATTGTTGATTGGTTTTTGTTGACGTTCTTAATGTGAATGACACGATGGAAAAAAACGTTTGGTTCGAAAGGACATTGAAAGACAAATCGGACATGGCGTTATCTCCTCCGAAAAGGCCTCTGATTATCTGCTCCCCACTGATGATGTTGAAGTCAAGGAAATTGAGGAGCCTAACTTTGCTGTAAAAACCAAGAACTATGATTGAAGAATTGCAACGATTCGAGATGTTTTCCTCGTGCAGCGAGGCGATGCTGGAGGGACTGTTGAAGTCGCCTTACCGCCGCAAGGCGTACAAGGCCGGCGACATGGTGGTGCGTGTGGGCGACACCTGCCAATGGCTGATGTTGCTCACGGAGGGCGGCATCGAGGCGCGGATGGGCGCGCAAAGCGGCAAGGAGGTGGTGATAGAAAGAATGCAAGCGCCTAAGATTCTGGCACCTGCATTCCTGTTTGCCACCGACAACACCATTCCCGTCGAGGTCACGATGGCGACCGACGGCGTGGTGTGGCTCATCGACCGCGAGGCGTTTTTCCGCTTCATGACGGCGCATCCCGAGGTGCTGAGGAAGTTCCTCGAAGTCCTTTCCGACCGCAGCCATTTCCTCAGCAACAAGGTGCGGAGCTTCGCCGTGAAGAGCCTCCGCGACCGCGTGTTGGATTACGTCCGCCAGCGCGGGGCCATCACCAATGTGGCCGAGGCCGCCGAGATGCTTGGCGTGGCGCGTCCCTCGCTCAGCCGCGTCATCGCCGAATTGCAGGACGAAGGATTGCTGAAACGCACCGAGGCCGGGGTGGTGGGGAAGAAATAACGCCAATTAATGATTTGCCATTATCCTGTCTAAAATTTTTGGCAAATCCTCATCCAGATTTCCATTGTAATCAACGTGTGGGATATGGAATTTATCTAACGCCAGCTTGAACCTCTTGTAACCCTCTTTGTCGCGACAAGCAACCCAACAAACATCTAATTGGTCACATTGGTTTTTGTTCTGTTGGGAAAGGGTGTCTGCCACAAACAAACTACTGCCCCTTGCTATAATGGCATCGGCACTCTCCGGGTTGCCTTGTCCCATCAGTTTAACTTCACACCTGTAATTGTTGTATCCATTTTTCAGATAAAAATCAATTTCCCTGTCAACATCAAGGTTTCTGTCTTTGACAAAGTGTTCAGCATTGTAATACTGAGGAGAAACTTGATACAATCGGCACAAAGTCAACATGATGACCTTTTCGGCTCTTTTCCCTGCCGTGCTCCACAAACCGCCTCGTAAAGCAGCTCGTTTTACTGCCAAAGTATTTATGACAATCAAACTTTCGTTGACATTTAAATCCACGCTAACACCTTGGAATTTGATTGTAAGAATCAAATCTATCTCGTTTTCATTTTCAACCAATGCTTGAATGCTATTGTACAGCGATTCAAAATGCTCGTTAGAAGCCTCAATCACAATCTGTTTAGTGGCAGACCGATACATGTTGCTTATCGTCTTCTTGTTCAAGCCTGAATTTATCGCAATTTCATCAGTCGGCAAAGATTCGTTCATGAAAGCGTTCTTATACCAATCGATTGTGATTGTTTCCGAATGTAGTTTTGCCTCGACGATTTTTTTAAAGAAATCGATGGCGAATTGCAAAAACTCAGCATTGATGAGATTGACGATTTCTATTCTATAGTCTTGTGATTTGATCACTCGCAAGACAATCTCTTTAATAACATGTTCCTTTAATGTCATAGCGTGGTCTCCTTAAATTTGTCAAATGATAAAAAACGGGTAGGATAACTTTCGAAAAGGTTCACTTTCTTAAACGATTTCATGTATTCGAAGTATTGGGGATCTTTTTCTGTCATGAAAAACTTTCTGTTCAAACTCTTGGCTGTTCTTCCAACGGTTCCGCTTCCGCCAAATGGGTCAAAGACCAAATCTCCTATAAACGAATAGTACTCTATAACTCGTTTGCACAATTCATAAGGGAAAATGGCGGAATGGACTTTGTCGGATTTGGGGCAAATCTGCCAAACGTTTGTTGTCTCATAACCATCAGCAACCTTGCTTTTGTCCAAGGTCTCGACATCATATTGATGTATATTCCAATCAATGAGTTTGCTCGTTTGTTTTCGATAGACCATCAGGTATTCTGTAACTGAATTCGGTTTGTATGCCAAAGGCCTGCGGTGCTGTTGGAAACCGCCTATCCTGTTCTTGACACTGTATTCCGGTTTCATCCAAACAATGTCATCGATAAACTCCCATCCCATCTTAATAAGGTCATGATGGACATCAAACGGTATTGGGTACCTTTTGCTTGAATGAGCCCTACTGATTCTTGGAACGATAACCGGAGAGGTGTTCACTACTAAAAACCGACCTTCCTTCGTTATCCGGTAAGTCTCCAAAAACACTTCTTCCAAGAACTTCAAATAAGCCTCGTAACTCGGATAAATTGAATAATCGCGGGCATTGTAATAAGGCGGTGAAGTGAAAGTCAAGTGCACGCTGTCGTCTGGCACAAATTTCAGCACATCCCTGACATCGCCATTAACAACCACATTGATTAAAAAAGGATATGTCTCAGTATGCGGAAGCGCAGTTTTCTTTTGCTTTCCTTCTGAGAAATACTCTTTCTTGATTATCGACACCACCATTTCATTTTCATGATTGACAAGTTCCTTCAAATGAGAGTCAACATTTGGATTGCCTTTAAACACGAGCAAGCCTCTAATGGCTTGGCATACGATTTTAGGATCGGGATTACTAAGGATGCGTGTCAAAGCTGGTATGGCTTCTTCCACCCTCATTCGTCCTATCGAAGAAACAGCTTCTCGTTTTACAATGGTGTTGGGTTCTGCATCAACGATTTTTTCAAATAGAGGGAGTAATTCTATAGATTTCAGCTTACCAAGATTTTTCACCGCCCATAGCCTCACATCCTTGTTTTCGTGGTTCAACAAGTCAATGAAGCAATCGCCTTCGAAGGAAGATGGAAGAGTGCCGATGTTTTCGAGAACGAAAACCAAATCGCCGCTATTCCCAATAGACTTGATAAGTTTCGCGAGGCCGTCCGAGCCGTCTGCTTTTGCAGTCATTACGTCTTCTCGCGATACTGATAGTTCTTTGTATTTTTCTATCATCTGCGCTGTTTATTTTGGCGTTTGGCTTATCATTTTCAGCTTACGGGCAGTCACTGTGGCCATAAAAGAAGCGTGGACATCGTCTTATCCACGCTTCGAGGCCCTGAGAATTGCCCGTATTGATTGATAAGTCGTGTCCACGCAAAGCGCAGACGTTCGCAGACTTATTCGCAATCAATACTTTTGAAATTTCTCAGGTTTCGAAGCAGTGCTGAATAATTAGCAAACGCTTGGTTTATAATATGTTAGTTTAAGCTTATTTCTGTTTCTTGTGATGTTTATTTTCCGTTTATCTATTCAAATTTTCTTCAATCTCCTCCATGGTTGGCAATCCACTTTTCGTATTCATCGGCAACGATTGAGCCAACTCGTATTCGATTTGTTGAAGCAAATCAACATAAAGTCGCTGTTCGTTACTATGGATGGTTACCTCATTCATTTCAAGTTGCAAAGATAATCATTTTTCTTCAAAGGAAGTAAAAAAATCCACAATCCAGCTTTCGTCTGAATTGCGGATTTTTGCGGAATTGAATAACAGATGCCTTAAACTTCCTCAATGGCACCCACGGGGCAGCCGTCTTTGGCTTCGGCGGCGGAGGCTAATGCCGACTCGGGCACTTCGCCTTCGATGGCCACGGCCACATCGCCTTGGATGGTGAACACTTCGGGGCAGGTGGATTCGCAAAGGCCGCAGCCGATGCAACTGTCGTTTACTTTGTACTTCATGATGATGTAATTTTGGTGGTTATTGATTTATTTGCGGCTGCCACGGTGTGACAGCCCTACAACTCTAAACACTAAACTCTAAACACTGTCACATCGTCAACAACATTAGCAGGTAAGGGTGTGACAGCCCTACAACTCTAAACACTAAACTCTAAACTTTAACATCCGGGTTTTTCTCTCCGAATTTCTCTTTCAGCACCTCAATGATTTCGGTGCGGCTGTTGCCTTTTTTCTCCATCTGCTTGATGGTCTTGTAGGCTTGGAACAGCGTGGAAGGTCCAATCTCGGAGCTGAAATAGCCGATGCCTTGGTTCCATGCAAGCAACTCAAAAACATCGTCCAAGGCGGCACTGTCGAGGCCGTGTATGTAGGCTTTCACCAACTCGCGCGTGGCTTGGCGCATGCGACCTGCACCGACGGCGTTGGTCAGCGAGAGCAGGAGGCGCGTTTCGTAGGGCAGGTGACGGCGGCTGTCGTTCCACGTCAGGTCCCAGAAATTGACGGCGGTCTGCGCCAAGTCCTTGTCAATCATGGCCATGTTGGTGAGGGCGTAAGGGCGCATCGGGATGTCCTTTTCGGCTTGTTTCATCTCCGCGCGATAGAAATAGGTGTGGTATTCGGCATCGGCAACCTTCTCGGTGTGGTGCTCGAAACCGAGGTCTTCCATCACCTCATAGAGCGGAATCGGCTCAAAGCTCTGGATGATTTCCATGCCTTCGCCGACGGCCATTTTCATGGCTTGCATCTTCAGTCCGGGGAAGAAGTTCCCTTGTACGCCGCGCACATCGATTTGCTTGAAACCGGCGGTCTTGTCTTTCCAATCGTTGTAGTTCATCGTGTTTCCTTTCTTTAGGTTTGTGCCGCAAAATTATTGTACAACAACGACATCAAGCGTAACATTTGTTACCGATGATGAAACTTTTTCCGAAAAATAGCCGTTTTTGGGGATTGCGGCACCGCAAAAAGAGGTGGAATTTTACAGCATTGAAAAACTGAGGGAAGGTGTAAACAAACCCTCACAACCGCCTTTATTAGATATAGTAGAGACGATGTGCACACCGTCTCTACTGGTTAACCATAGGTTTTTAGGGCTTTACGTATGTGTTGCGCATGTTCCGTCACCGAAACCGATGACTTGCCCGATTTCCTCCTTCAATCATTACAACCATTCAAAAGCTTTTGCAAGAGCGTGGAACTTGATACTGTACATATCATCGGAGACCTGTGTTCCTGCGCCGTATGCGTCCCATGCATGGAAGCAGCCTGGGAATACATGAAGCTCTGTCGGAATCCCTGCAAGCATGAGCTGCTGCGCATAGTAAACGGTCTCGTCGCAGAAAGGATCGCTTCCGCCCACCGCAAGGAATGCCGGAGGAAGGTTCGAGAAATCCGTCGCACGAGCCGGGGCGGCATAATAGGGGACCTCGTCGCCCTTCAAGCCGCTGAGGTACATGTCCCACATACCAATGCAGCCCGCCCGATTGGAAATGCGGTTGTCTGTGATATGCTTGGATGTGCTGTCGAGCCTGTCGTCGATCATCGGGTAGATCAGGCACTGGAAAGCAATGCGAGGACCATTCTCGTCGCGGGCCTTCAGCGCCACAGCTGCCGCAAGACCGCCGCCTGCGCTGCCGCCCATAACGATAATCTTGTCAGGGTCGCCGTGATATTCTTTGATATGATCGTGAATCCAAATGAGCGTCGCATAGCAATCCTCAAGAGCTGCCGGATAGGGATGTTCCGGTGCCAGACGATATTCAGGGGATATGTAGAGATAGCCAAGCTTCTTTGCGGCTTCAGACAGGAGTGGTGCGCCATCTTCGGCGGTGCCATAGAACATTCCGCCGCCGTGAATATTCAAAACAACGGGATAGAGCTTTCCCTCTTCAGGTTTCGGCTGAACAATAAACTGCTTAATCTCCCCCGCCGGTCCGGGAATGTTCAGGCGGGTAATAACGAGGTCAGGGTCGTTTCCAAACTCTGCCATTTCCGGCATTACAATGGATTGACGAACCATAACCGCAGTTTCCGCAGTCAGCACCATGTCGTTTTCGGGCATGTGGTTGTAAATCGCTTTCAGATCGGGATGAATACAAGCCTGTTTCTTGTCTTGTTCTTTACATTTTTCCATGATGTTTGAATTTTAAGTTAATACATTTTTCTGTTAATTGACGCTTCAAAGGTAATGATAATCAGTCACACCGTCATTACCCAAAAAGGTAGAACTGACGGTCAGATTAATGGCCGACACTTTATATTTGAAAAATAAATTATTGCTGTCCGATAAAATCCATCAGTCTGGCGAACCAAAGGCAGGGGTTTGTTACAGGAAAACCTGCCAAACCCCTGCTTTTTCAAGAAATGTATTCCCTCAAGGCCTTCACGTAGCTTTCGAAAGCGTCGATTCCGGCTTGCGTGATCTTGCAGGTGGTGCAGGGCATCTTGCTCACCTCGTTCTGCGGGACGGCGGTCTTGGTTTTTCCCATCAGCGCGGCCACCGGGTAGCCAACGAGCGGCATCGCGAACCACAGGAAGTTCCACTGCGGCTTGCCGGTAAGATGCCACAAGAGATAGATGGCGAGTGAGGTCAGGGTGAGAAGCGTGCCCCAAAGCACGAAATACTTGGCGCTGTTGCAAAGGATGCTGCGCCGGTTGTTATTCAGCGTGACGCTGATCAGGTCGAGGCTCTCTTGAGCCGTCATTTCCTTGTCTTGTTCTTTACAGTTTTCCATGATGTTTGAATTTTAAATTAATACATTTTTGTTCCTGTCAATTGACGCTGCAAAGACAAACAAGTTTATAATATAAACTACATAAAATTTCAAATTTTTTTGAAAAAAATCGTATTTTATTGATTATCAACGAAAAAAATATAATATGGATGGATTGTTCTTGCCAATTCCGAAAAAAGTGTTGGTTGTAGGCAACTTTTTTTGATGAAAAGTGTTGGTTATAGGCAACAATTTATTATTTTTGCAGCCGAATAAGAAAGGTTTTTGCCATGGAAACACTATTTTCAAAACACGACAGGCTGATAGCCAACACCTCGCTCCGCTTCGTCAGGGAGATGATGAACCAAATTCATTGGGACACGCAACTGCTGTCCATCCAAGGGGCGAAAGGCGTGGGGAAATCCACACTACTCAAGCAATTCATCAAAATGCATTACGAGCCTGGCGACCGAAAAGCGCTCTACTGTTCGGCGGACACCATCGATTTCTCAAGGCGAAGCCTCGTTGACCTCGCCGGAGAGTTCGTGATGAACGGCGGCGAGCGGCTTTTCATCGACGAAATCCACAAATACAAAGGCTGGAGCCGCGAAGTTAAGGAGATTTACGACCTATACCCTGAACTGAAAGTGGCCGTCAGTGGCTCGTCGCTGCTCAGTTTGATGGCTGGCGACGCCGACTTGTCGCGCCGCTGCGTCAAATACACCATGTCGGGGCTGTCGTTTCGCGAGGCGTTGGGTTTTTACGAAGGCATTTCGTTCCCCGTTTGCAAGTTGGAGGATGTCCTCAACCGACCTTTTGCCTTGTGGGAGGCCGTTTCCGCAAAATGCAAGCCCGTGGAGCTGTTCAAGAAATATCTCCGCTATGGCTATTACCCTTTCTTTTTGGAGGGCGAAAACGACTATTACACTAAAATCGAGCAGGTCGTCAATTATGTTGTCGAGACCGAATTGCCTCTGCTGTGCAAGGTCGATGTGGCCTACATACGAAAAATAAAGGCGTTAATCTCGGTGATTGCCGAGAGTGTGCCTTACGAAGTGAATGTCAACCGATTAGCCGCCGCCATCGAAATAGGGAGGGACACCGTAGTCGGCTATTTGAAGAACTTGGGCGATGCCAACATCTTGAATTTGCTCTATTCCGAAAAAAAGAGCATCGGCAAACTCACCAAACCCGACAAAGTGTATCTCGAAAACACGAATTTGCTCTACGCCTTAACGCCTTCGGCAGTAGAGATTGGGACGGCGAGAGAGACTTTTGCCGTCACTCATCTTTCTGAAAATCATCTTGTTGAATACGGCAAAGACAAAGGCGACTTCAAAGTGGACGAAAAATACCATTTCGAAATCGGGGGCAAGGACAAAGGTTTCAACCAAATAGCCGATTTGCCCGATTCCTACGTTTTCGCCGACGACATCGAATCGACCGTTGGCGCGAAACTGCCCCTTTGGATGCTGGGGTTTTTGTATTGAGTTTACGCCAACTGCCACATCAAAAACTCGCCAACTGCCATATCAAAAACTCGCCAACTGCCATATCAAAAACTCGCCAACTGTCACATTGAGATTGTTTTATTTATTGTAATTCAGTTATTTATAACAATTTCAAAATATTTTTTTTGTATGAGAATAAAAATATTACTAATTTTGCAACCGAAAACACTAAATTTCTCATGAAAGAATACAAAAACAGAATTGCCGACCAGATCCTAATCGACAAATTGGAAGCGATGGGTGCAGTCCTCATTGAAGGGCCAAAGTATTGCGGAAAGACTTCGCTTGCTGCGCAACAGGCGAAAAGCATCCTTTACATGTCGGACCCCGAAACGAGGAACCAAAATTTGGCTTTGGCCAAGACCAACATCAAGCGACTTTTGGAGGGCGACACGCCACGGCTTATCGACGAATGGCAATTGGCGCCGCAATTCTGGGACGCCGTTCGGAACGAGGTGGACAGACGAGATGAAGACGGACAATTTATGCTGACCGGCTCCGCCGTCCCGCCCAAGCCCAAGGACGAAGACGAGCAGATCTTCCATTCAGGCACGGGCCGCATCGCCTATCTCAAACTCCGTACGATGAGCCTTTGGGAATCGGAAGATTCGACGGGAGAGGTGAGTTTGGGAAGACTTTTCGAATCGACAGAGCAGGTTGAAGGAACGAGCCACATCGACCTTGACCGCTTGGCCTTCCTCACCTGTCGGGGTGGATGGCCCAAAGCCGTGTTGAAAAAAAGCGAAAAAGCGGCATTGGCGCAGGCCATCGAATATTACGAGGCCGTGGTGCGAGCAGACATCTCGCGCGTGGACGATGTGGAAAGATACCCCGAACTGACCATGCGGCTGATGCGTTCCTACGCCCGTCACCAAGGCGCACAGGCCACGGCAGGCACCATTTTGGAAGACATCAGAGCCAACGAGACCGACACTTTGAGCGAAAACACCATCTATAACTATATCAAGGCGTTGAAGAAGATTTTCGTCATTGAGGATGCTACGGCTTGGAATCCGAATTTGAGGAGCAAGACCGCCATCAGAACCTCCGACACAAGATATTTCTCCGACCCTTCCGTAGCCACGGCTGCCTTGGGACTTGGCCCTAAAGACCTCATCAACGACCTGAACACCTTCGGCCTGCTCTTCGAAACGCTCTGTGTGCGCGACCTCCGCGTCTATGCCGATGCCCTTGGCGGAACAGTCTATCACTATCGCGATAAGAGCAACCTCGAATGTGATGCCGTTGTACACCTGCGCAATGGCTCCTACGGCCTCATCGAAATCAAGCTGGGAGGAAAAGACCTCATCGAGGAAGGGGTAAAGACACTGAAAGACTTGGCCGAAAAAATCGACACCACCAAGATGAGGAAACCTTCATTCATGATGGTGCTGACAGGCATTGGCGACTATGCCTACAAACGGCCAAAAGATGGCGTTTTGGTTGTTCCCGTGGGGTGCTTGAAACACTAACCTTTGTTTCTCCTCCGAACCGTCCCAACCATTGAGGATCATCGCCAAACTTAACAAACAATCTGTCCACTATTTACACGGAAGAGACAGAAAAAACACATTGATAAATACTCTATGACATATCGATTGCCTCTAATCCAAGCAAATAGTATTGTCTATATCTAACGGTTTTTGCGTTTTCTTCTACAAGCCACACCGACAACCAACGCTGCCGCCACGACCAAGTCAAATCTTTCCGTCAACAAAGTCCAAGTAATTATCCGGATTGACAACCGTGAAGGTGTGGTCGGGATAACTGCGGGCGAAAGTTTCTGTCAGTTTTGGCTGTTTGGCTGTGCTCCACTTGAACTCGTAGGTGTTCAAAACACCGTCGATGTCTTCCAAATAATCGACTTCCTGTTGCTGCTGGGTCCGCCAAAAGTAACTTTTCCCATAAAACAGACTATAGGAATTGTGTTTCAAACGCTCACTCACAAGAAAGTTCTCCCACAACGCCCCTGTGTCTTGACGAAGCTGAAGCGACCTGAAATCGCCGAGAATCGCATTACGCACCCCATTGTCGTAGAAATAGATTTTTCGGCTTTTCTTCAGTTCGTTTCGCAAGTTGCGACTGAACGAACGCAGGTGAAATACGATATATGATTTCTCCAACAAATCAATGTAACGCTGCACCGTTTGCGAGTTGAGACCCAACAACTTGGACAGTTCATTGAAAGAAACCTCGCTACCCGTTTGCAATGCCAAGGCCTGCAACAATTGCTCGACAATCTCCGGTTTCCTCACGTCCTGAAAAGCGAAAATATCCTTGTATAAATAACTGTTGACGAGATTCGACAAGGTTTCGCGCTCGTCACCGGGCAAATTGACCACTTCAGGATATAAACCATACACCAGTCGCCGTTCCAGAAGCCTTTTTTCCTCCATAGAACCATGATTGTCAACAAGTTCCTCCGATGAAAACGGGAGCATGTCGTATTCATACTTCCTTCCCGTCAAAGGCTCGTTGATGGAATTGGAGAGTTGCAAAGCCGACGACCCTGTGACAACAATCTGCTTCGTCGGAAGATTTTCGATGAGCAACTTCAGCGTGACGCCTATGTTTGGCACACGCTGCGCCTTGTCTATGAAGATGAGTTCATATTGGGCGGTTTCGGCTTGCAATTGGGTCGAGGTCGGATTTGACAGTTTTTGCCGTATGTCGGGTTCGTCACAATTCCAAAACAGTGTTTTTTTGTCGGATTCAGCCATCAGCATACGGAGCAAAGTGGTCTTCCCCACCTGACGCGGTCCCGTAATCACAATGGCTTTCCCTCTGAAAAGTCGTGGAAGGATGAGTTGTTTCAGTCGCCGTTCTATCATGCTTTAATGTATTATCACGCTGCAAAAATACATATTTTTATGATATAACAGAAAAAAATTATAATAATTTTACATTATAATCGAGAATTATTATTTCTCCATCTTGTTTCTCCTCCGTCCGCGCAGCTTGTTGACTTTCCCTGAAATTGGTTGACAGATTTGGGAGCAATACCAAAAGTAAAAATGACCAAAAGACATAATATTTTCACACACTTTATTTGATTTTCCGATTTTTTATTACTTTTGCATATAAAATGGCACTCCTATGAGAAAAAATTTTTTTGTCACGATTCTGATGCTGTTTGCCGCGTGGCAGACGGTGTTGTCGCAAGAAACGATTACCAGTCCCGACGGACGTCTTAAGCTTGATTTTGAAATGAATGACAGTGTGCCGTATTATTCGCTTTACCGCGACGGCAATCCTGTGGTGCTTCCCTCGAAGATGGGATTCACATTAGAATGGCGCGACGACCTCGCTCATGCCTTCGTCTTTAAAAACGTCGAGCGAAGCTCTTTCGACGAGGTGTGGGAGCCTGTGTGGGGCGAGGAAGCGCACATCCGCAACCATTACAACGAGATGTTGGTGACCCTCGAACAGCCTGTCGGCAGCGTGGAAAGCATGGACGGCTCCACTCATAAAAGACCTACCGTCATGCAGATACGTTTCAGGCTTTACGACGACGGCTTGGGCTTTCGTTATGAGTTCCCGATGGATAACGCCCTCGTCTATTTCTGGATAACAGAGGAGCTGACCGAGTTTGTGATGACGGGCGACCACACCGCGTGGTGGATTCCGGGCGACTACGACACCCAGGAATACAACTACACCAAGTCGAGGCTGTCGGAGATACGCGGGCTCTACGACGCGGCGCACACCGGCAACGGATGGCCGTGGAAGAGCTTCTCGCCCACCGGCGTGCAGACCGCCCTCCAGATGAAGACCGACGAAGGTTTGTATCTCAACATCCACGAGGCGGCAACCCTTGACTTTCCTACAATGAATCTGGAATTAATAGATACAATACCAACTGTCAACTCTAAACTAACATTCAGAGTACATCTCTGTCCCGACGCCACCGGCTACAAAGGGCGTCTGCAGACCCCTTGCACCTCACCCTGGCGCACCGTCATGGTATGCGAAAAAGCCACCGACGTGTTGGCATCACGCCTCATCTTAAACCTCAACGAGCCTTGTAAAATCGACGATGTCAGCTGGATCCATCCCGTGAAATACATGGGCGTCTGGTGGGAGATGATTTCCGACCACAGCACATGGGGCTATACCAACGACTTCCCGTCGGTGAGACTCGGCGAGACCGACTACACCAAGGCAAAGCCACATGGAAGACACGGTGCCAACAACAACAACGTGCGCCGTTACATCGACTTCGCGTCAGAAAACGGCTTCGACGCCCTGCTCATCGAGGGATGGAACATAGGATGGGAAGACTGGTACGGCAAGGAAAAGGACTTCGTCTTCGATTTCCTCACCCCTTATCCCGACTTCGACCTTCCGGCACTCAACCAATACGCCCATGAGAAAGGCATCAGGCTCATCATGCACCACGAAAGCTCCTCATCGACAATCAATTACGAGCGTTGGCTTGAGAAGGCCTACAACCTGATGAACCAATACGGCTACGATGCCGTGAAGAGCGGCTACGTGGGCAAGATACTGCCTCATGGCGAGGGTCACTACAGTCAGCCGCTCATCAACCACTATCATTACTGCGTCACGGAGGCGGCGAAACATCATATCATGGTTAACGCACACGAGGCGGTGCGCCCGACGGGTCTGTGCCGCACATGGCCCAACATGATTGGCAACGAGAGTGCCATGGGAACCGAGTTCAGAGGCCGTATCAAGCCCGGACACACCACCATACTGCCTTTCACACGGCTGCAAGGCGGTCCGATGGACTACACGCCGGGTATCTTCGAGACCGACATGGAGAAAAACGCACCGTGGAACAAAGGCGACCTCATGCGCCACACCATCTGCAACCAACTCGGACTTTACGTGACGTTTTATTCGCCTCTTCAGATGGCCGCCGACTTCCCTGAACACTACGAGCCGTTCATGGACGCGTTCCAGTTCATCAAAGACGTCGCCGTCGATTGGGACACCACGCTGTACTTGATGGCTGAGCCTGGCGATTATATCGTCACGGCACGCAAACCGAAGGTCTCGACGTTAAATAAAGCCGCAGAAGGCATCGGCGAACTGCCCGACGGCAAAAAAGGCGTGATTTCCAATGCCACACGTTATGTGTATGCTATCCCGGACACCATTCAACTGTTAACTGACAACTATCAACTCTCAACTGACTCTCAACTCTCAACTGACTCTCAACTCTCAACTGACTCTCAACTCTCAACTCTAAACTCTAAACTTCAAACTCCTAAGGATGTGTGGTACATCGGCGGCATCACCGACGAAAACGCCCGTGAGGTGGCGATAAAATTGGATTTCCTTGAAAAAGGCAAAGCCTACGACGCCGTCATCTACGCCGACGCTAAAGACGCCAGCGGTATGCCGGGGGAGAACTATAACCCGCAGGCTTACACCATCACCAAGAAAAAAGTGACATCGAAGACGGTTCTGAAGATGCGGATGGCACCATGCGGAGGCTTTGCGGTAAGCATCAGAGAAAGAAAATGATAGGATTTTAAAAATATAAAGATATGACAACAGAGGAATACAGAGATGAAGGCATACGTCTTTATGACGAAGACATGGAAAAGGCAGTGGAATATTTAAAAAAAGCCGCCGAAGAGAAAGACATCATCGCCGCCATCGCCTTGGCAGGCTATTATTATGACGAAGAAGGCGAAGACGACATAGCCAAAGAATGGCTCAAAAAAGCGTTCAAATGGTATGATGAAGCCGGCAAGCCTGAGGATTTGAAGGATTATTACGCCATCGCGGAGACGCTGATGGGCAAGATTATCTACGAGTCGATAAGCTATTACGACTTCCCGAAGGCTATCGACGCGCTGGAACATTTCAACAATGCAGCGAACAACGGCGACAATAACGCTCTCGCCTATATCGGCAAGTTCTTTTTCGACGGCTACGACACCCCCGACGCCTCGCCAAGCTATTTGGAGGCTTTCGACATCTGGCGCCAAGGAGCGGAAAAAGGCGATGAGATGTGCAAGAATCTCCTTGAGGAACACCAATACGAATACGTTGGCGAGCCGTCCGACCCAAAAGAGATAACTTTCGACAACGGCGATGTGTATAAAGGCGACGTGAACGCCAAGGGACAGCCGCACGGCATAGGTCACATGGACTACAAACTGAACGGATATTATGGCGAATACGACGGAGAGTGGCAGAACGGCAAACGCAGCGGTAAAGGACATTACCATCAGTCAAGCAAAGGGGCGCGCAAATATATCGACGACTACAAAGGCGAATGGCTCGACGACAAGGAACACGGCTTCGGCATATCTTATGGCAGCAAGGAAGAAGGTCTTCACCTGAGCACTGTCAGCACCACTTACAAAGGCGACTTCCGCGAAGGCAAACGACACGGACACGGAATCCTTATCGAAGATAACTTCGACGGCAGCTTCAGAAACGGGAAGAATTACTATGAAGGCGAGTTTGAAGACAACCTGTTGAAAGGTCATGCCGTGTGCGAATATGCCAACGGCGACGTCTTCGAAGGCGAGTTTGACCACGGCAAAAACGGTCACGGAGTCTATACCTTCGCCAACGGACTGAAGTTTGAAGGCGACTGGCACAACGACCATCTCGACCTCGACAGCATCAAGAACGACCCGTCGCTCAACACCCCGATGCTGCTCATCACCGAGCATCACAGCGGCTTCGATTACAACTACACCGGCACCTTCATGCTGTTTGCCCAAAAAGGCACGATATGCTACGAAGACGCCGCGCTCATCAACAAAGACACAAGCTTCAACATGAAACGCACCTTCAACATCGTCGAGGTGACAGCCGACAGCGTGACTTTCGAGGTGGGAAACGACTTCGCGCCCGACTACAAGGCGTTCAACGACACCATCCGCCGAGGTGAGACTAAGAAATATGAAAACTCGCATGACGCTGTCGCCACGATTTATGACGACGACTACGACTACACCATTGAGAGCAGTCTTGAGGTGGTGTGCAGGTGAAGGAAAATAATTTATAATCTATGGATGAAGTCAAAATCCAAAAGTAAAAGTAATAAAAAAAGAGTAAAAATATGGTAAGATTAAAAAGACATTGTAATCCTAAAGCATTGTTTTTATTTATTTTGGCAATTGGATTGGTCTTTCTATCAATTTCTTTCAAAATGCCGAAATATATTGAAACAAATGAATATGAAAAACTCAATGAAGCATTCTTTGATGGACAAATCAGTAGAGAAAAATATCTTGATGAGTTCAAGAATAATAACAATGTGAGAAATTCAATTACAGATATTGGGAATGGACTAATTACACTCTCGTTTGTCGTTTTGGTATTTCTATACATAAAAAAAATCAATCATTGGCATGATTTTTTGAAACTAAAAGCAAAAAAAAGAGTATATTTATTCTGTATTTCAAATTTCATTTTGCTCCTATTAATCCCTGGAACTTATTTTTATTATTATTATAGGGCATGGAGGGGAGATTATCCTCCCTTTGCGGATAGTATTGGTATTCCTATTTATCTTAATACACAATTTTATTTACATTGTTTAATACCATTAAATCTGTTTCTATTACTTGCGTTAATCAAATCAAACCTTCAAACAAATCTATATATTAAAATCGCAAATTATAATTGGATTGTTGTTATATGGGAATGTGTATTCATTATATCCATATTGCTACTAATTACAATACTCTTTTTTTCTATCATTGATGGAGACCACGCAACAATAATTGGCAGTCTGTGCTTTATTTATATTGTAGTTTCATTGCGTGCCGGAAAAATGAATTACTATCGGAACAAATTATTATCTTTACACTAGATCAGAACAACAACGGCACCACAATGCGAATCTGCGCCTGTATGATGTCGTATGTGCGGCGTCCCGAATAATAAGCGTCGCCACGATAGGTGCCTCTATCTAAATCTAAAACAACCGTTTAAGGTAAAATATTTTTTCATAGTATTTTATTTTATCAGTGTTATCGTTGAAAGTTCCTGTCCCACAGAACGAATTCCGTCTTGTATTTTCAAAAGTTGTTCCTCAGAGATATACTGCCCAAGTTTATATTGTCGCATAAGCGATGCGTTGATATTAAGATATTCAGCCAGTTTACTCGCATTGATATACGGGTGGGCATTGTAAAAAGCTGAAATATCATATCTGAACTCAAATTTGATGCCTCTCAGTTCTTTAGGTACTGGCAATCCGTCATCTATGTACGTTTCAAGCATCTCCTGATAGCCGTCCAAGAAATCTTTTTTTGCCTCATCAACAGTCTTCCCGCTTCCGATTATGACATTTTCCAACTTTGGGGCATGAATGCCAAAGATGCCATCGTCACCTTTTTCGATTAATGCAGTTATTTTTTTCATCTTACTTAAAAATCTGTTTCAAAATCTTATTACAAATCCCATTTCTAACTTCTTGAGACTCATGTCTTTCCACTTCAATAAAAAAACTCTTTTCTGGATGATAGTAAATATCGTGCCGTTTCCCATGTCGTTTCAGTCTCCAGCCATTATCAATTGCTATTCTAATCAATTCACCCCATTTCATAAAAATGATTTAAAGTTCCGCTTGCAAAGATATAACATTTTTGTTATATAGCAAATAATTTGTTTAAAAAATTTTTCTTTGCAAAAATATAGCAAAAAATATTATCCGTCAAGAAATTTTTTGTTAAAAAAACTTTAACAGAAGTTACAAAATTTTGAAGAAAATGTCAGTTGGCATAGCCGACTTTAGTGCCGGCTACGCCATCAATCATCTTAAAATAATGCTCGGTACCCCAGAAACAGCCACCGGCAAGAAAGATACGTCTTGTCATAATCCTTTATCTCCAAAACATCAGCCAATGCACGGCTTTCATCGACCATCCGGGCCAGATGAGATAAATCAAACCGAGAACGACGACCACTGTTATGAACCATCTCAAGAGTTTCTTCCACACCGGCGTCTTCATGGTGAACGGGTCTTTCATCTTCACGATGGGATATTTCGCAATGCTCGTCAACGTGGCGCCGAACTTGACGTTGACAAGCACCCTCGCGTTAAGAGCCCAGCCGTTGGCGTTCAAAATCGGCGTGAGGTTGCGTTTGCGCAGTTTCAGCCATGCCATGACCATCGACGGACCTGAGATAATCAATATCAAGGCGGCGAACAGCACTATCCAATGCCACCACGCCGTGAAGGCGGAGAAGAACCCGGCGAGTGCCGTGCCTATCAAGCCTACTGCCATGCCCAAGGCGGCGAAGATGCCGGCGAACTTGGCGATGTCGAACGGAGGTTTGACTTCAGCAGGCTTCGCACCATCGGCAGGCACATTGGCATTCTCTATCTTGGCGGTGGCTTCCGACATCACCTTGGCATCTTTCTCGGCGGCGCGTTTGTTTATCATGTCTTCCACCGACTTTGCCATCTTACGGTATGGCGACCAAAATGCCTGACGAATGCTGATGGGATTCTCTATAATCTTAGTCACCGTGGCGTTCCAGCCGAGACCGTCGCGATCGTAGAACACAGCGTTCTTTCCCACCATTATCGAGCCCACGTCGCCATCGGTAACGACAGCGGCTATGGTCATGGTGCCGGGCTTGCTCTTGCTGGTGCAGTCGCAATAAAGGATATACATGTTGCTCAACGGAGCCATAGTGCCTTGCGCTCCCATGTCGCTCACCTTGATGCAGAGGTCGCAGGCGCGCTCGTCAATGTACAACGTTCCCGCCTGAAAGATGGCTTTCTTGTCGAGTGAATAGAAATCGGAGAACGTGACGAAGTTGGTAAGCAAGGTATAGAAATCTCTGTAGAGATGCAACAGCTTATCGACTTGTCCGATGGCGTTCGATTTTGCTTCAAGAGCCTTGTCCTGCGCCACAAGGTCGAGCAACGCGTCTTTTTTGTTCTCGGCAAGCAACGTCTTGACGGTGTCGTAGCCCAAGCTTTCTACTTCGGCACCTTTTTTGGCACCCATCCATGCGTTGTATGCGTTGAATTTAGCCAAGATGCTAACCCATTGTTCTTCAGTAAGATACTCCGCATCAGGATAGTCTTTCTCGATGACTAATTTTTTAAGATTAGCGATGGCTCCCGCCCACGCTGGATTGATTTCTGTTCCCAACGGCAGTCGGTGCTCCGCGTTGACGCGCGCCAACGGGTACGTCGCTATCTCATCGACGCTCGCTGCGAGGTTGTTTCCGCTTATCTCGCCGATGCGCGACGACGACACATCTAAAACCGAAGCGCTGTCGTTGTTAAACGACGCGAGCTTGCAGCGCATGAAGAAGTCTTCTACCTTGTCTTTCACCGTCATGCACGCCGCCAACGCCATCGCACTGTCGTCACCGTAAGGGAAGATGTTGGCTTTGTCGGCCTCGCCCGCGTCTTTCCACGCAATGAAGTCGGCGAGAGCAGTGTAAAACGCCTCGATGTGCTCAGTGTTGATGCCCTGCTCACCACTGCGGTCGGCGACGGAACCCATAGCTCCTATGATGGTGCCGATGAGTGCCTTAATCGTCTCGTCGTCGGCCGTCTGCTCCGTGATGACACCGTCACCGTTGAAACGTGTCTTCGCAAAGATGGCGAGACTGTCCGAAACGTCGGCAATAGAGATGGTGTCTTTCTCAAGCCCAAGATTCTCTATGATTTGCTTCGCCGTCTCTAACAGATGACGCCCATCCTCGTTGTCAGTGTTGAACGCCGAAAACGGAATGTAACTATCGCGTTTGAGTAACAACTCGGGGTCGTTGATGACCGTCGTGAGCCATTTCGACGCCGCTATCACCTCCTCAACGTGAATCTTGCCGTCACCGTTCGTGTCGAGCATCGTCATCGTTGCCTCTTCAATTTCAAGACTGTTCAACGGACAGCTTAATGCCGTCCAGAGCTTCCTGTCAAGCTCGTCAAGATGGGCAATATCCTGACCCGACTCGATGTTCACCCTCGTGACACCGCCGATGGTCGAGAATTTCCAATCGTAATTGCCATTAGATTTCATATTACTTTTTTTTAATGTTAAAAATTATTTGACTTTGATAAACTCATAATTTATTTTATCTCCAATGCTGAAAATAGTGTAAAACGCTTCCTCAAAATGGTCGCCCAAGGCATCCAAACGCAGATAACTCACATTTTTAAATACCGTCAAATCACGATAATGCGCATGTCCCTGAAGCACAATATCAACACCGTGACGCGCAAACAAATCCGCTAAATCGTAAGTCTCTTCAAGGTTGAAACTGCTGTTGAACCCCTGCGAGTTGTCTTTTTTGAAAAAATTAGTGTGCGTGAATACTATCTTATGTCTAAAACCTTGATTATCACTGTCTTTTAAGATTTTTTCGAGCCATGCACGCTGGTCAACGCCGAGAGTGCCATTGCCTGAGTCAATGGATACATACAGGTCTTTAAAACCGCTAACTGTCTGAACCTCAAACCAATAGGTTGAAGAACCGAATTTCTCGAAATATTCTTTCCATTGGTCAAAGTAGAGGTCATGGTTGCCCACAGTGTAATAAATCTTGCATCCGGCATCGCTCACCGGCTTCACGTGTTCATAAACATAGCCGAGATGCCCTTTTTCATAAACGAGGTCGCCAAGGCAGAGCGAAAACGGTGCTGCTGTCGTATCTTCAAGATAATCAACGATATACGTGTCAAGGTTGTTGGTAGAATAATCGACGTGCATATCTGTCATGACGTAAAGTTTATAGTCATCTTCATCAACAAAAATTTTGTCATACCCATGCTGACTGTTATAATCCATCGACATGGCAAATCTCTCGTCGGGTGATTCGCTGAACGAGGCAAATATACTTAACAAATCGTATTTCTTACATGCCGCCAGCAAAACCAGCAACAGTATCACCGCCGTCATTTCGACCGACCGCAGGGAGCGGAGAAATCCTTCTTCATTATTTTTTCTATTTTTCATTTTACTTTATTCCCGTTATTTTGTCGGAGATTTATTCACCAAAGTTGAATGCTTTCGCTTCGCTCAGGTCTCCTTTTCGCTTCACTCCAGTCGAAATGACACCCCGACCCTCATTATCGCCTCATAAAACCTCACCACACCATGCAACATCCCCGCAGGCTTGAGTGTGCCTTCCGCCACCACGCTACATCTTCCCTTAAAAACACATCTCCCGCCAAGGGTAAAAATTGGCTCCGACATCCTTTCGTATTCAAAATCAGTGTAATTGGAGCCGACAAGATACACATCCCACGGGTTGTCGAACCCCTTGATGCTGATTTTCACCCTATACAAAAAATTGAAAGGTTCCACGATGTAATTGTCGAGCGAATGCCAATCTCTGCCTATCGCATCGATTATCTTTGCGAAAATTCCGAACTGTGCCGAAAAATGACGCATTCTGAAACCCGCGCTGCCAGCATAAACAAATTCGTATGTCTTATAATTCGAAAAGACTCTCGAATGCAGCGTCCCGTCAAGGAAAACGAAACCGTTTTTGCATACCTCGAACGCTGGGCTTGCCGTCATCCCGATAGAATAGGTGTCTTCTGTAAGTGCTTCAAAATCAAGAGAAAAATCGGTGTTGTCAATATGCAAAACGCCCTTCAAATCCATGCCACCGTACCAATGACGCGTGTAACTGTACCCCACAAGACCTTGCGCCGTCACGTTAGCTGAAACGCTACGTGTCTTGCCGTCTTGAGCCATCATAAAAGTGACCGAAAACAGTAAAACAAGCAGTAAAATGGCAGGTTTTTTAACCATAAAAACTCTCTTTCGGATAATCATTGCAAATTTATAAAAAAATAAAATAGTTACGCATTAAATTTATTAGTATTTTTGCTTTCTAAAAATTATAGCTTGTAAACTGCATGAAAACTATCAAAGAGTACATCCGTACGATACCTGATTTTCCCAAAAAAGGGATTATGTTTCGCGACATCACAACGATAATTCAAGACGCTGACGGCCTTAAACTTGCCGTCGATACTATGTGCGACATGGTGAAAGACCTTGATTATGATGTGATTGTAGGTGCTGAGTCGCGCGGCTTCATCTTCGGTGCAGCGATGGCTTACAAAGAACACAGACCTTTCGTCTTGATTCGTAAAAAGGGAAAACTGCCGTATAAAACCGTCTCTCAAAAGTATGATTTGGAATACGGCGAGGCGGAGATAGAGATTCATATCGACAGCTTCAAAAAAGGTGCTAAAGTGTTGATTGTCGATGACTTAATAGCGACAGGCGGAACCACCAAGGCGATGATAGACCTCGTTGAAAAAATCGGTGGCGTGGTGGCAGGCATCTGCGTCCTCATCGAGCTTCCCGACCTGAAAGGACGTGAGAAAGTCAAGGGTTATCGCGTCAATAGCGCCGTGTCGTACGAAGGCGAATAAAAAAAATTATATTATGTACGCTCTTTTTAAAAAAGAAATAAACAACTTTTTAAACTCCCTCATCGGGATAATGGTGGTGGTGGTCTTCCTGCTCATCACCGGATTGTTCCTTTGGGTGTTCCGCAGCGATTTCAACATCATGTCGTACGGCTACGCCAACCTCGACAGCCTCTTTATCCTCGCTCCGTGGGTGTTCCTATTCCTCGTACCCGCCGTGACGATGCGTTTCTTCGCCGAAGAACGCCGCACCGGCACCATCGAGATGCTGCTCACCAAACCGCTGTCCGACTGGCAGATAGTAGGCGCGAAATATCTCGCAGGCGTCACCCTCGTACTCCTCGCCCTCATCCCTACCTTGATATACTACGCATCCGTGTCAAACCTCGCCATGCCGGTAGGCAACATCGACCACGGCGGCATCTGGGGCTCTTATATCGGACTCTTCTTCCTCAGCGCAACATTCGTCTCAATAGGAATATTCAGCAGCTCCATCACTAATAATCAGATACTTGCATTCATACTGTCGGTGTTCCTCTGCGGATTTCTTTACATTGGATTCGACCTTATCTACTCCATGGCTCTCTTCGGAAAAGTCGATCTCTTCATACAACAACTCGGTATGGCAGCACACTACTCTTCAATGAGCCGCGGCGTTATCGATACCCGCGACCTGATATATTTCCTTAGTGTGATTGTCTTATTTCTAAGCCTGACAAAACTTACCTTGTCAAGCAGAAAATGGTAGGAGGCATTATGGATAACAAAAGAAAAAATATCAAGAGAAACGAAATAATATCTTTGGCTATCATATTGATAATCATAGTGTTAGTAAATATCATCGGCACATTCGTCTATACCCGTTTCGACCTAACTTCCGAAAAACGCTATACCCTTTCCAACACATCTAAAGATATCCTGAGAAACCTTGACGACTACGTCTATTTCCGCATCTATCTCGAAGGCGATTTTCCAGCAGGATTCAAAAAACTCCGTAAAGAAACAAAAGAGATGCTCGACGAGTTTCGCGCCTATAGCAAACTCATTGATTATGAATTTATTAACCCTTCTGAAAGCAACGACGCGGCAGAACGTAACGAAACGTATAAGATTCTTTACCAAAGCGGACTGAACTATTATACTGAAACAGTGCAGACCAACGCCGGCATCCAGCAAATCATGGTTTGGCCTGGCATCATCGTCAGCTATCGCGAGCAAGAGATGGCAATCGACCTCCTCTCGGGACAGTCAGGACAGAGCCAGGAAACAGTGCTTAATAACTCGGCACAAGACCTTGAATATAAACTCATCAGCGCGATAAAAGAGATTTCCTCCTCCGTAAAACCTACCATAGCTTTCGTTGACGGTCACGGCGAACTCACCGACAACGACGTCTATGACATCGCTAACACGCTCTCAAAGAAATTCATCATCAAACGCGCTACACTCAACGAACAACTTAACTCATTGATGGTCAGAGATTTAGACCGTGATAGCAACCTTGTGATACGTCCCGCTTACGACGGTATCATCATTGCGAAGCCAACGGAACCGTTCTCTGAAAAGGATAAATTCATCCTCGACCAATATATCATGTACGGCGGTAAGGTGTTATGGCTCCTCGACCCCGTGAGTGCCGACATGGACAGCCTTAAAAACGCTGAATCGACAATAGGCCTCGCACTCAACCTCAACCTCGATGACCAACTCTTCCGTTATGGCTTGCGCCTCAACCGCAACTTGCTCCTTGCCTACCCCTGCGCTCAGATAGGCATCGTCACCGGACAAGGTGCCAACATGCAGAGTATGCTACTGCCGTGGTATTTCTTCCCGCTGCTCAACCCGGCATCGGAACACCCCATAGTGCGCAACATCGAGGCAGTAAAAGCCGACTTCGTAAGCTCACTTGAACCCACTACGTCGGCTCCCGAAATTCAGAAAATACCTCTTCTCAAAACATCCGACTATACCAAGGTGTCAAGCGCACCAGCTTATATCTCATTGGAAATCTTAAACCAACGCCCAAGTCAGAACATGTTTCCGCAAAAAGGCATGACGACAGCGTATCTCCTCAACGGCGTGTTCTCTTCACTCTACGAAAACAGAATGCCAGAAGCAATAACAGACTCGCCGGAGATAGGATTTAAAACGAAAAGCATCCCCACCTCTATGATAGTGGTGGCCGACGGCGACATTATCCGTAACCAACTCGCACAACTCGACTACGCCAAGAAAAACAATAAACGCATCGGCGCACCGTTACCTTTAGGATACGACCAATATACGAATAACACATACGGCAACAAACAGTTTATCGAGAATGCTATATCGTATCTCATTGAAGGTGAGGGACTTATCAATGTGCGCTCGCGCGAACTCAAGATTCGTCTCCTCGACATCAACAAGATTAATAGCAACCCGACGCGCTGGCAAGTCGTCAATGTAGTGCTGCCAAGTGCAATAATGATAATTTTAGGAATGATTTTAGCTTTAATAAGAAAAAAGAAATATCAAAAATAATTAAAAATTTGTCATCTACCCCCAAACAACTGAACAACTCCATGAAAAAAAACGTCATTTCGATAATCATCGCCGCTGTCCTGCTCATCATCGCAGGAGTTTTGATAGGTAACAACCGCTATCTCAGCTCTTTAGGTGGCGAGGCCGCCGACTTCACCGTTTATGACACGGCTTCTATAACAAAACTGTTCTTCGCCGATAAAAGCGGGAACCAAGTGCTGCTGCACCGCACCTCGGAGGGCTGGAAAGTCAACGATACCTACCCCGCCTCACAAAGAATGGTCAACGAGATGCTTTACACACTTAACCGCATGAGAATCAAGATGCCGGTATCGATAAAGAAGAGCAACAACATCGTAACGAGAATGTCGGGTACCAACACTAAGGTGGAAGTTTACCAGATTCTGCCCCGCATCAACCTGTTCAACAAGGTAAAGATGTTCTATCACGAAACACGTAGCAAGGTGTTCTATATCGGCGACGTAACGCAGGACAACCAAGGCACCTACGTCCTCAAAGAAGGCGGCGACAAGGTGTATGTCGTCCATCTTCACGGATTTAGAGGCTTCATCAGCTCACGTTTTACAGCCAACCCGACGGACTGGCGCGACCACCTCATCTTCAACGAGCCGATGGGTGATATAGAATCGCTGAAACTGGAGTTTGGCGACGACCTATATGACAGCTTCATCATCAAAAACAACGGACGTTATCAGTTTGCCATGCAACGTCTCAACGGACAAACCGTCGAGTTCGACACCCTTCGCGTCCTCAACCTGATGTCGTCGTTCACCGACGTGCGTTTCGAATCATTCCTACACGACGTGGAACCTGCACGACGTGACTCCATCCTTAACTCGCCTTTCCAACAACGCCTCACATTGACCACGAAAGATGGCGAAACAAAGAGCATAACCACCTTCCGCATGATGGCCAATGCCGATATGTTCATCTACAGCGAAGAAGATCTCAACAACCCTGACTACGACGGCATCATTCATGACCCCGACCATCAATATGCTCTCATTAGCGAAGACAACGAGTTCGTCTTGATACAAAAATTCGTCTTCGGCAAACTTCTCAAACCCGCCGATTACTACAGCAAAGACTATAAAGAGGAAATTCCGCAGATATACTATCAGGAACTTGAAACAATAGAAAGTCGTTAACCTCAACCTAATGGCTAATGGCTAATAGCTTTTCTCAACAAACTCCCAGTTGATAACCTGCCAGAACTCGTTCAAATAATTCGCGCGGACATTCTGCTGGTCAAGGTAATAGGCGTGCTCCCACACGTCGCACACTAACAAGGGCTTCAAGCCTTCCGTCAACGGATTCTGTGCGTTTGATGTCTGCACTATCGAGAGCTTCCAGTCCTTGTCAGCCACGAGCCACGTCCAGCCCGAACCGAACAACGTGGCACACTTATCTATGAATTTCGTCTTAAACTCATCGAAACTGCCGAAGTCGCGGATGATGGCACCCATCAACTTGCCATCAGGCTTCGCCTTGGGATTAGGCGTCATACAGTTCCAATAAAACGTGTGGTTCCACACCTGAGCCGCATTGTTGAAAATGCCGCCGTTAGCTGTCTTCACTATCTCTTCGAGACTCTTGCCCTCAAAAGGCGTACCAGCAATGAGTTTGTTGAGATTGTTAACATAGCCCGCATGGTGCTTGCCATAGTGAAACTCTAATGTCTTCTTGGAGATATGCGGCTCCAAAGCTTCAAGAGCATACGGTAATTGTGGTAATTCAAACATAATCTCTTAATTTAATTTTAATACTATATAACTTCAAACTCCAAACTTCAAACTTCAAACTCCAAACTCCCTCTCCCTACTTCCACACCAAGTTTATACAGCCTCTCAATGTCCTCGTCCCTTATCGGGGCACCTTTCACCTCAACGTTCTCGCCTATAACATTCCATCTGCAACTCTCTGCCGTCTCTTTAAGCGTCTTCAGCCCGCCACCACTCCACGACGCGCCTCCGAAAAGACCGAATATCTTGTTCTGCGGCTTGTATTCGGCAATGTTATGCAACAATTCCGTCATGCCCGGAAAAATACTTCCATAATGTGAACAGGCCCCTAAGATAACACCTTTATATTTCCATATATCACTGATAATGAATGAGTTATCCGTCTTCGCCACGTCATATACCTTAATCTCTTTCACACCGGCAGCTGCCACGCCCCTCGCAACGATGTCGGCCATCCTGCCTGTGTTGCCGTACATCGAACCATAAACGATGACCACACCTCCCATGCCCTCGTGTGTACTCCATGCCACATAACGGTCGAGAACCCATTTCAGGTTGCTTCGCCATATCAAGCCATGCGACGGCGCAATCATCTTGATGTCGAGCGGACCTATCTTCTGCACAGCTTTCATCGCCATCATCGACACCTTCCCGACAATGTTGGCATAATAACGACGCATGTCATCCTCATAGAAATCGAGGTTCACCTCGTCGTCAAAGATGCCGCCGTTTAACGTGCCGAAACCGCCAAAAGCATCGTTCGAGAAGATAATCTTCGTCGTCTGCTCGTATGTCGCCATCGACTCCGGCCAGTGACACATCGGAAGAGTGAAAAACTGTAACGTGTGCTTTCCGATAGATAACGTCTCACCGTCGGCAACAATTTTCTTGTTCGTTATAGAACCGTAAAAGTTCTCTAAAGGCGCAAACGTCTTGGCATTTCCGATAACAGTCACTTCAGGCCATTCTCGTATGACTGCACCCACTGAACCGCTGTGGTCAGGCTCATCGTGATTCACAACAAGATAATCGATTTTACGGTCGCCAAGAATGTTTTTTATCTGAAAAAGATACTGCGCCATAAACTCCGACTCAACAGGGTCAATAAGCGTAACTTGTTCATCTATAATAAGATAAGAGTTGTACGAGACACCATTCGGCAACTCAATGTGATTCTCAAAATGAGAAGTATGACGGTCGTTAACACCGACATAAAAAATGTTTTCTGCTAATTGTTTTTGCATAGTTTAATAAGTTCAGGACATATAATCCCTTCCCACGGCAGGAAAGGGATTTTGTCCATTACAGGTTACTCCATCTCAAAATGTTCTTTGCCGATGCCACAAAGAGGGCATGTCCAGCTATCTGGTAAATCTTCAAATGGTGTTCCTGGGGCAATGCCGTTGTCAGGATCACCTACTGCCGGGTCATAAACATAACCGCAGACATCACAAACATATTTTGCCATAATTTATAAATTTAGTTTAAATCGTTATTTCTTCTTAAATATTGCAGCCTTTCAAACGCTTTTACATCGGCAGAAGCACTACATTTTCCTCTGAACTCATTGATACTGTTAAAGTTATGCTTATTCATCCAGTTCTTTAAGCCTTCAACCATTTCTGAAACATATCTCACGCCTTTGCGATACAATACGCTGCACACTTGCACCGATTCTGCTCCTGCAAGTATCTGACGCACAACGTCTTCTGCTGAATGAACGCCCGTGGAAGCTGACAAAGCACATGGAATGCCTTGAGCCGAGAGCAACGAAATCCAACGCAAGGTGTCGCTGTTCTCCTCTTCGACAGAAAGCGCCGAACCCGGCACCACTTTCATCTTATCAATATCAATGGTCGGATTATAGAAACGGTTGAACAGCACTAAGCCCGCCACGCCAGCCATCGAGAGACGGAAAGCTAAGTTTCCGATGTTAGTGAAATGGCTGCCAAGCTTCACTGAAATCGGGACGGTAACGGTTTTTTTCACCTCGTTAAAGATGTCAAGTACTTCATCTTCAATGTTTTTCGATGCCACGTCCTTGTCAAAAGGCGACACCGCGATGTTAAGCTCAAGTGCATCGGCACCGGCATCTTGCAGCTCCTTGGCAAAACTCGTCCACTCACCTCTGTCAGCGCAGTTGATACTCGCAATTATCGGAATATCAACGCTTTTCTTCGCCTCACGGATGAGATTTTCATAAATAGATATCTCGTTGCCGCGAAGAAACGTCTTCATATAAAGGTCTGCATCTATGTTAGAGTTGTAGATATCGGTATAGCCCTCTTCTTTTTTAATGTCGGAGAGAATCTGCTCCTCAAACAGCGATTTCAGCACCACGGCACCAGCACCGGCTTTCGCACAATTCACAATTCCATCAACAGTCCCCGTAAAAGTGGAACTACCCACAACGATAGGATTCTTAATCTTCAATCCAAGATATGATGTAGTTAAATCCATATTTTAAAAATTTCAATTTACAAAGATAGAAATAAATTCAAGACGAAGATAGTTTTTTGGAAAAAATTATCTCGTCACAACAATCTTCAGCACCTGCTGCCTCTCTTCTGATGCCGCCACAATGTGATAAACTCCCGAATCCAAATCATTTAAAAATCTCTCTAAATCATTGACATTCATAGTGTTATATAAAACACGCCCTGCCATATCATAAATTGTTCCATTAAACTCATTCATGTCTTCCATAATGGCGATGTTCATATTTCCTTTACCCGGATTCGGATAAACGTTGATGAAGTCACCCTCATCAAAAGTCACTTCATCAATATTGTTAACCAATATTTCCAATGCGGCAACCAAATTAGGAATGCCGTAGCCACAGTCATTGTTTGGATTGTTGGCGTTGTTGCCGCTCTGGCGAAGCGCATCACATATTTCCTGCACCGAGGCATTGGGACACGCCTGACGCAGACATGCCACAGCACCGGCAAGCACAGGATTAGAAAACGAAGTGCCACTGCCATTGTAATAATCGCCATACCACCCGCCGATATAACCCGAAGCTACATAGGTGTCCTCGCCCATCGCCATCACATCAGGCTTGATGCGGCTATCGTAGGTCGGACCCACCGAGCTGAAATAGGCGCGTTGTCCGGAAGCGTCAACGGCTCCCACCGTGACGATATGCTCAGCATCGGCCGGAATACCCAAAGTACATGTGCCATCGCCTTCGTTGCCCGCAGAATTTGTACATATTATGCCGCGACTTGCAGCAATCTCGGCACCAATGCTCATCGGAGCAGTGCGACCGTCGAAATGCTCAAAAGGATGATCCCATTGCGGCATGTCGAAATCAATGTAACCCAAAGAGGTGGAACACACATCAACACCAAGACTGTCGGCATATTCGGCAGCTGAAACCCAGTTGTATTCCTCCACTATGTTCTCGCTCGTACCGTCTTCGGTGTGAAACAGATAATACGATGCCTTGGGAGCCGTGCCAACCATAGTGTTGGGGTCGTAGGCAGCCATGGTACTCAAACATGAAGTGCCGTGTGTACTCTGCGAATATACCGTGGAGGAGCCATACACAAAGTCACGAACACCCAACAAACGACCTTCCTCACGCATGTTGTCGAAGCAATAATGCTCGTCCGTCCCTATGAATCCGCCGTCCAACACCGCAATGACAATACCTGTCCCATCATAGCCCATATCGTGTAACTCATTGACTCTCAATTGATAAACCTGGTCGTGCGCACCTCCGTAAAAATCTCTGGCAATAACCGGTTTTCCTGACACTTTCATCTCGTTGGCAAGCCAAATCTCCTTGTCACGCTGTGCCTCAGGATAATTCTCGCAATTTCTCACAACCTCAACAAAATCAAGCGCATTGATGGCTGCAATAACACTCGGGTCAGTGACGTGAACCGATGTTCCATTCAACCATTTTGAAGGATGCAAAATCTCTGCCCCACAGTCCGCAACAGCTTGTAAATACTGAGGATTGACAGGAATATCATACTCGTCAATCTCAATGCCGAGACGCACACGACGCTCCAACGCCCGCTGACTTAAATAAACCTCCGGATTACTAATAGAATAAGGTGTATCGTTCTTGTCGGTGAACTGTACCCAATAAATATCGGTCGCAATCTGAGCTTTTACATAAAAAATACTCGCAAAAAATAAAAATAACAATGTGACTCTCTTCATTTTAAAAATCATTTGATTAATTTGCAAAGATATATATTTTTTCTCTCCACACCCGCTATTTTCAAAAATAAAATTTGTTGATAAAATTGTTAAATTTGTAAGCATTTGTACCATAAAATGTTGTAATTTTGTAGCCCAAATTTTTTATTTAAATATTAAAGATGAATAACGAAGAAAAAAGTGGCAAACGTCAGCATGTTGCCCACAGAAAAACTGCCGAAGTCAGACGATTCAGTGACGAGAGATTAGAGCAGTTTGAAAGAGAAAAAGCTCGCCGTGAGGGCGATGAAAATCAATCAAGAGACGAAAGAAGACCTTTCGGTAGAAGAAGTTTCGGTCGTGATGACCGTGGAGAACGCAGCGAAAGAAGACCTTTCGGCAGAAGATACGACGATAAACGTGGTGAAAGACGTGGCTCCGGTAGAAGATTCGACGATGAACGTGGTGAAAGACGTGGTTTCGGTAGAAGATACGACGATGAACGTGGTGAAAGACGTGGTTTCGGTAGAAGATACGACGATGAACGTGGTGAAAGACGTGGCTTCGGTAGAAGATTCGACGATGAACGTGGTGAAAGACGTGGCTCCGGTAGAAGATACGACGATGAACGTAGCGAAAGACGTGGCTCCGGTAGAAGATACGACCGTGATGAACGCCCAAGCGGCGGCCGTCGTGGCTACAGAAGAGAAAAAGACCCGGAATTTGACCGTCCACGCGCAACAGGCAAGATACGCCTCAACAAATACCTCGCCGACTCCGGCATCTGCTCACGCCGTGAAGCTGACGACCTTATCCTTGCAGGTGCCGTCACTGTTAATGGCATAGTGGTGACAGAACTCGGCACTAAAGTGAATACCACCGATAAAGTGGTATATGGCGGCCAGACACTCAACCGCGAGAAACTGCGTTATGTGCTACTTAACAAACCTAAAGGCGTAATCACCACCTCCGACGACCCGTATGAACGCCATACCGTGATGGAACTCGTAGAAGGCGCTTGTGAAGAACGTATCTACCCCGTGGGACGCCTCGACCGTAACACCCTCGGACTACTCCTCCTCACTAACGACGGTGACCTCGCTAAAACTCTTACACACCCAAGTCATGAAGTGGAGAAATTATATCATGTAACACTCAATAAACCATTGACAAACAAGGACTTCAAGACAATAGAAAACGGCATCGAACTCGAAGACGGACCTATCAAAGTCGATAAGATAGACTACGTCTCCGACGACCCTACAATGCGGGAAGTGGGCGTGCAAATACACTCAGGACGTAACCATATCGTGCGCCGTATCTTCGAAAGCCTCGGCTACGAAGTGGTGAAACTCGACCGCGTGATGCTCGCCGGTCTGACTAAACAAAACCTCCCGCGCGGACACTGGAGATTCCTTACAGGCGCCGAGATAAGTATGCTTAAACGTATAGAATAGTATGAAAAAACTGCCTCTGATATTATTAATAATCACATCACTTTCGGCGTTAGCTAACGAACCTGACACGCTGAAAGTGATGCAGTATAACCTTCTCAACTATGGTAACTATACAAGCTATTGCCCACAAAGCATCAATAATGTCGCCGACAAAGATGTCTATATCAAAACTATTCTTACAGCCTATTATCCTGACATTCTGACAGTGTGCGAGGTCGGTAAAGGCGCTTCTCTTCCTAATAATTTCTTATCTAATAACTTGAATATCAACGGGATAAATTATTGGATGACAAAAGCTGGCTCTAACACAAACAACTCATCCCTTACAAACTGTATTTTTTATAACTCTACAAAACTGACCCTCACCGCTCATAAAGTAGCACAAACTTACACCCGTGACGTGGATGTTTACGACTTCCGATTGAAAAGCGACGAGAGCGGACAAACTACCCTGACATGCGTCGTAGCTCATCTAAAAGCCGGCTCTGGCTCTTCAAACGAAGGCAACCGTAAAATAATGGCCGAAAACGTAATGAAATATCTCGAAGATAATTATCGTGAAAAAAACGTCCTCATCATGGGCGATTTTAACCTTTATGGCGCCTCAGAACCTGCTTACCAAGCATTTATAAATCAAAATGCCTACCCTAACTCCTATTTTATCGACCCTCTTTACCCTTACGGCGTGGGCGAATGGAACTCCAACTATAACTACGCACAATATCACACGCAATCAACACATTCCGATAATAACAACTGTCACGCCTCAGGCGGCATGGACGACCGCTTCGACTTTATCCTTATGTCGGAAAATATCTACGGCGGCAGAAACGGCATACGCTATATCAATGGTACTCACCTCGCTCTCGGTCAAGATGGACGACATTTCAATAAAAGTATCAATTATCCACTGAATACCGCCGTTCCCGAAGAAGTGGCCGACGCACTTTATTATAACTCCGACCATCTTCCGGTGACAATGAAACTCCTCGTAAACAATAACGACAATGCTAATGAACTGAATAACAACGAGTTGTGCTTCGATGTATTTCCTAATCCCGCTAACAATATAATAAATATCAGATTCTATCAGTATAGTTTCGGTAAGGCTAATATATTGTTATTCAATATGTTAGGTCAAACAGCTTATTCCGATGACATTTCAGTCTTTGACGGACTTAACGAATATGTCATTCCTGTCGAAAATCTTCCGAAAGGCTTATATTTCCTGAAAATTATAAATGGTGACGGCTTATCTGACACGGTTAAAGTAATCGTAGAATGATAACCATAACAAAAGGATAATGATATGATTCCTCGCGAAACCATAAACAAAATCATCGAGACAGCACGCATTGAGGAAGTCGTGAGCGAGTTTGTAACGCTGCGGCGACGTGGTGCCAACCTCATTGGAATCTGCCCTTTCCATAAGGAAAAAACACCCTCGTTCAACGTCAATCCGGCACGAAACATCTTCAAATGCTTCGGCTGCGGCAAAGCCGGCAACTCGATACGTTTCATTATGGAACACGAGCATTACTCCTTTAACGAGGCTCTACGCTTCCTCGCCAAAAAATACGGCATCAAGATAGAGGAACGCGAACAGACCCCTGAAGAAATAAAGGCACAAAACGAACGTGAACGTATGTTCAATGTCAATGGCTTCGCGCAAAATTATTTCTCTAACACCATGATGACCACCGACGAAGGTCGTTCCGTTGGCCTCGCCTATTTCCATGAACGTGGCTTCAGAGACGCTATCATCAACAAATTCCAACTCGGATATTGCCCCGAAAGTGGCTCCGCTTTCACTGATTACGCCATGAAAAACGGCTACGATAAAGACCTTCTCATCAAAGTGGGTCTCACCGGAAGCTACGAAAACCGCATCTACGACCGTTATCATGGACGGGTCATCTTCCCTATCCACAACCTTACTGGCAAAGTCATAGGCTTCGGCGGCCGTATCCTCAGCAAAGAAAAAACTAAAGCGAAATATGTCAACTCACCCGAGTCGGAAATTTATAACAAAAGCCAGACCCTGTATGGTATATTTTTTGCCAGAAACGAGATTTCACGCCTCGACAACTGCATCCTCGTGGAGGGGTACGCCGACGTGCTATCAATGCATCAGGCAGGCATAGAAAACGTTGTGGCAAGCTCCGGCACCTCCCTGACCACCGAACAAATACGCATGATAAGCCGTTACACTAAAAACGTGACCATGCTCTACGACGGCGACGCAGCCGGCATACACGCAGCCCTGCGCGGCACCGACATGATTCTCGAAGAAGGCTTGAACGTCCGTATCGTGGTGCTGCCTCCCGAAGACGACCCCGACTCTTTCGTGCAAAACAACCCTATAGAATACGTCACTAAATACCTGACAGACAACGCTAAAGACTTTATCAGCTTCAAAACAAATATCCTCCTTAAAGACGCTCAAAACGACCCTATCAAAAAAGCTGCCGCTATCAAAGAAATATTGCAGTCTATCTCAGTAATCCCCGATCCGATATATCGTACCACCTATATCAAGGAATGCAGCCGCACCCTCGACGTGACAGAACAAACGCTGATGAACGAACTTAACAAACTCCTCCGCGCTAAATATAAAAAGTCACTCGGTATAGAACCTACTCGACAACTGCCCCAAGAATCTGAAGTCACCCAGCCTCAACAACCGACCATACCGGAAGAAACAGTACCTGTAGGCTTCTATCAAGAACGCGAACTCGTCAAACTGCTGCTCACCTACGGCGACAAAACTATCGAACTCGAAAACTCTGACGACGACGGCAACAACGTGATATATAATACTACCATAGCCTCTTTCATTATCGACGACCTCAAAAACGACGGCCTGATATTCAGAGATGAGACTCATAAGAAATTTTTCGATGCCTTCGACAAAGGCCTTGACAGTGGACAACTGCCTGTAGCACAAGATTTTATCTCAAGTGAGGAACAAGATGTAGCAGAACTCGCAGCCAACCTGCTCAGCACACAATATAAACTCGACAACTGGCAACGCCACAATATCATCGTAAAAACAGAGGAAGATGTGCTTAAAAAAACCGTCCTCGCTTCCATCCTGCGATTTAAAGACATGGTTATAGAGGTCCGCCGTGACGAAATCACTAAGGAACTGATGGCTTCCGCCGACGCAGACGAACAACTTATCCTGCTCCAAAAGAAAAAGCAACTCGATGACATCCGTAACCGCATCAACCGCGACCTAGGAATCGTAATAACTAAATAGTTTGAAGTTTGAAGTTACCAGTTTGAAGTTACCAGTTTGAAGTTTGAAGTTACCAGTTTGAAGTTTGAAGTTATATATACAACTATTTTTTAACCTTTTTGGTTATGCTGTCAAACAATTTTATCAATTCTTTACATCTTGAATTAAATTTTTCATAATCTTCTTTGGTGATATAATTAGTTTTGAATAATAACTCTATCCAATACTCTGTTTCAACGGCTTCTTTTAATGATATGTAGATTTTCGCCACAAAATCCTTATGACTAATACCTTTTTGTGCCTCAAAAAGATTTGCACCTATACTAGTTCCACTCCTTAATAATTGTTTAGATAAAACATATTCTTTCTTTTCGTCACACATATATTTACAAAGATTCACAATATCCACAGCAAATCCCATACATTTTTCTCTCATAAACCCACCAAAATTTTCCATATATCCTTCTTTTTTTATAAAACATAACTCCAAACTCCAAACTTCAAACTTCAAACTCCAAACTTCAAACTCCAAACTTCAAACTTCAAACTGTATAAACTTTATAACGTTGTTAACAACAATTTCTAATCTCGCCTCAAACGCTTCTCTCGTCGCAAACCCAATATGCGGTAGCATCATGGTGTTCGGTGCCGTCAGCAGCGGATTATCACTGTCCAACGGCGGCTCCACGTCATAAACATCAAGCGCCGCCCCTGCTATCGTGCCGTTTTTCAAGGCATCTGCAAGGTCTCCCGCTTTTACAACAGGCCCACGCGCCGCATTGACAAGCACTGACGATTTCTTCATCATGGCAAAATCCTTGGCAGTCAAGAAGTTACGCGTCTCATCGCTAAGCGCAATGTGCAACGCAACAATGTCTGACTCTTTGAGCAGTGTTTCTTTATCGACAAATGTCACACCTTGCACATCCTTTTTTGTGCGGTTCCACGCTATCACACGACAACCAAACGCCTGTGCCAACTCGGCAGTGCGCTGTCCTATGGCTCCCATCCCTATGATTCCAAGCGTCTTACCTTTAATTTCACGCCCGGGAACTATCGGCTGTCCCGCACAACTGCGTGTAATCCTGTCGTTTTCTATAACATGACGATACAACCCTATCATCATACATATTGTCTCTTCCGCCACAGCCTCCGTGGAATATCCCGCCGCGTTCATCACTTTGATGCCACGACGACGACACTCTTCCATGTCAATGTGGTCAAGACCCGTGAATGCTATAGAAAGCATCTTAAGGTTCGGACAAGCATCAAGAAAATCCTTGCGCAACGGCATGTTGCTCTCAATAACTACATCGGCACCAACCGCACGCTCGATGTTTCTCTCAGGCACCCTGTCGGAATATACCACGACCTCATGCCCCTGCTTCTTTAATTTTTCACAAGCCTTCTCAACAGCTTCTACTGTGAGTCCCAACGGCTCCAAAAAGACTATCTTCATCGTTTGTTTCTTTTATTGTTTCCGACAACAAAGATAGTCCTTTTTTTCAAACCAAATACCTTTTTTATTTATGATGGGACCTATCCAACATAATGACAGTGATTAAAAATGTAATCAGAGATGAAACCAAAATTTATGAGCATCGTAAAACAAAATATATGAATGGAGGGAGATCCATAGTGGAAGGCCCCATCATGACAATTTCATTTGTTCTCCATGTTACGCTCCTCCTCGTTGCCAAGCCTGTCGATGAGCATGAACTCGTCTATCACTATCTCCGTGATGTAACGCTTGCTCTTGTCTTTGTCCTCGTATTGCCGCGTTTGTAACTTGCCGTCTATGGCAACCAAACGCCCCTTCCTGACAAACTTCTCAACATTCTCCGCAACCTTGCCCCACGCAAGAATATTATGCCACTCCGTGTCCTCAATAAGCTCCATTCTCTCGTTGTAATACTTCTCATTGGTGGCTAATGCAAATTTCGCAAGCTTCCTTTTGTTCTCGCCAACCATCTTAATCTCTGGATCAGCACCCGGCCGTCCAATCAAGTGAACCGAATTTCTTAAAGTTCCCATAATTCTGTGTTTTTGTGTTTATTGTTGTTATTATTTTTGTTTGACATTGCAAAGATACAACCATTAAAATAATTAGTCGTACGAAAAACGACTAATTTTTAATAATTTTTTTTAAACGATTGATTTACAACATCTTACAATACAAAATCACACGAAAATCAGTGTTCTGAATTGTTAATAAATTTTAACATTTATTGTTTTTTATTGATTAAATCATTGATATTCAACGCACATCCCATATTCAATTACAATTTTTTATGCAAAAAGTTGATGATTATTTTAAGTTTTCTGTTATTACGTATAATTACCTGTTTTCCCAAAAAAGAAGAACGTTACCCCTATTCAGGATAACGTCCTTCTAAAGACTAAAGTCTAAGGTCTAAAGTCTAATAACTACTTCACAACGGTGATACGTTTTACTGTGCTACCGTTTTCTGTAACTATATTGACCATATAGACACCGGCCTCAAACTGACCCATGTTGATGACAGTCTCGTCACCGTCAATTGCTTGGTCATATACCATTTGACCCATTGCGTTATAGACGCTCACGCGTGTCATCGCTGTTGCGTTGATGTGGAGGTCGCCGCTTGTCGGGTTAGGATAGATAGCATTGACGATTTCGCTCTCTTCAACATTGCTGTAAGTCACAGTAACTGTAACCATGTCTGACTCACATGCGGTGTAAACAGCTGTAACACCCAATGTGTAAGTACCTACAGGAACATCTGTGATTATGACACCATTCTCTGGAGTGTTACCAAGCAGATATGAAACACCTGATACAATCTGATAGATATTGTATGAGAGAGCACCTGCTGGAGCATCCCATTCGAGTAAGATACCGTCATATTCGTTGTGGTATTCTTCTCCAACGAGGTTGGTTACAGGTTCGCAGCTTGTCGCGCCAATTTCCACTGTGAGGCATTCTGGGCATGACATCGCATAGTCGCTGTAAACAACTCTGATGCAATATTCATGTTCTCCCTCTTCAACATTGTTGTCAACAAATGTTTGTGCCGCAATTGGTGCTGGGGTGAGAAGCTCGCCATCACGGAAGATTAATGCACCAAGGATATCTCCTGATGGTACTGGTGGAACTGACTCTGAATCAAGTTCATAGATAGCAATGTGCTGCGGGCTCTGCTGGATGTCACCGAAGAAGCAGGTCTTGTTATCGTATGTACCTACAAAGCAACCACCGGAGGTACCGCTGACAAGCGGGTTGGTGCTGAAGTTGAACACTGCGCTTGTAGCAAGGGTGTTGGTGGTGATGTTGTAGTCATACACTCCGTTGTCGCTGTTGTTGAAGCAGAAGATGTGCTCAACATTGTCGGTATCCTTGTAGTAAGCCACGTCAGAAGCGCTTGACGGAGCAGGACCGGCCTGAACGATAGCACCTGTACGGTCAACGAGGGTCAAGTTGCCTGACCAGTTACCAACTACCCAGAAACCGTCACGTACCGGGTCGTATGTAATGGCACGCATTGCACCATAAGCTGATGTGGTTGTGCTTACCAAAGTGTGGTTGGCAAGGTCAACACAATAGATTGTAGCTGCATTGGCAACACCATAGAAGTACTGACCATCGTAGGTCATACCGCGGAGCTGACCGCAACCGCTGATGTTGAACTCCTCAACAAAGTTGCCTTCCATGTCATATTTGTAGAACATTGATGTTGAACTTGAACTCCATGAACTTGTGTAGATGTTAGTGCCATCTGACGCAACACCATACTGATAGCCTGATGTGGCGTCGAATTCGTAAACCAAATCCCACATGTCTCTGTTGCTCTTGGCTGATGTTGTGAACGCAACATCGTCAACATCGAGATAGAACCAGTCAGTGCAGTTGAAGTGACGGATAGCAATGTAGATTGCTTGTCCCGCATAGCTGCTCAAATCAACTGAATACTGATACCAGTTGCCCTGTGTTCTTGTCTCACCGTCGCGACCAGGAGCCATAACGCCTGAATCCTTCGCTGTCATTGTCCATTCCTGGATTGTCGTGAAGTCGCTGGCATTTGTCTGGCTGCCTGTTGAAATAGCAACTCCGAAATGCTCTGATGCCCATGCATTATCCTGTGCACATGCCCAGAAGCTGAATGTCGAACCAGCAACAGGTGTAACCTGTGATGTCACAAGGTAGTTGTCAGGATTCAAAGCACCAATGTTGTTGTTGTATGACTGTGAGAAAATCATGTCGCTACTGCCGTTATGACCATAGCCTGTACCCATTGCTGTAGAGGCCATTGTCCAGTTGTAGCCGTCACCGTCAGCATCGATTGTTGCCCATCCTGTCGGGAGTGAGCCGCTCTCGAAGTCTTCTGTCCAACCGCCTGTCGGAGGTGTTGGTGGGTTAGGATTTGTTCCTCCTGGCAATGTCCAGCTGAGTGTTACATCGCTACCATTAACCTCAGCATTGTATTCTGTTGTGCCAGCGTAGTTGCTGCATGCACTGTATGTCCATTCGTATGTCATCCAGTCGCCCATGCCTGAAGCGTAGAGAGGTGCAACAGCTGTAACGTGCTCTGAACCTTCTTCCATACCCTCAACATCATGCTGATATCCACAGTTGGTAGTCTCGCCAACGTATGTGCCATCAAGCATAACCTTGTAGGTCAAAGGTGCGCGGTCGCCCTTGCTGCCAGTACTTAACGTGACGTCGTCAACATTGATACGGAACATGTCTGTGCAGTTGAAGTGACGGATAGCAACCCAGATGTCCTGGCCTGCATATGAGCTAAGATCAACAGTATATTCATACCATGCACCCTGATCTCTTGTCTGACCTTCACGGCCAACGCTTGCAATACCTGAATCCTTAGCTGTCAATGTCCACTCCTGGATAGTTGTGAAGTCTGCAGCGCTTGTGTTGCCTGTTGTTGAAACTGCAACGCCGAAGTGCTCGGCTGCCCATAAAGCATCCTGACCACATGCCCAGAAACTAATCTGAGTGTAAGCAGCCTTTTCAGGTGATACGAGGTAGTTGTCAGGTGTCAAAGCACCACTCTGATATGAAGCTGATGTCATGTGACCAACGCTACCGTTGTGACCTGGGATATTGTTGGTATTGTTAGTTGGATTCAAACTGAACCATTCATAACCGTCGCCGTCAGCGTCGATTGATGTCCAGCCTTCTTCGTCAGCTTCAAAGCCGTATTCAAGATCTTCGCCTGTTGGAGGTGTTGGAGGCACTGGACCAACTGTTCCGACATCCCACTTCGCCCAACCTGTAGGTGATACGTACAAGCCATCAACTGGAGCAATAATCTCCTCAAGAACAACGTCATACTCATATTCATCGTTTTCAACAAACTCCGTTGCTGTGTATGATGCATAACCCTCAAGTGAAACTGTGATGTCGTATGTGTCACCCTTACGGACAACAATCTCAGCTGTGCCTTCAGCAACTGTTGCTGTGTAATCGTTGTTTTCGCCAACAACAGTAACAACAGCACCGTCTGGATTCTGAGCGTTGTTCAATGCAACATTGAACGTCATTGTGGCTTCCATATCCTTCTCGATGACATTCGACCAGATAATCTCTGACAAACCATCGCCAGCAGGAACTGGTGTAGGAGGAACTGGAGCACTACCGCCATAAATAACAACATCATCAATGAACAGATAGTTCATATCGTAGCTGTCATAGTGACGGAAAGCAATATACTTGGTTCCTGTAGGAACGTCAATGTTTCTGAGTGTCCAAGGACTGAGATCACGTGTGCCACCACCATTGATCATAGAACTCTTAACAGCAGTACCATTGCCCTTTGCGATAGGTGCAGTCTCGCTGAAGACTTCAGTGAAGTCGCCTGCATTTGTACCCGTTGAAGAAACAAAGATACCATAATGATCCGGATAACCTGTATTTGTTGCAACATAGTATTCGATGCTGGTAGCACCTTCAACCAATGGAGAAATCATGTATTGATCAGGGTCATACGACGCACCGTTCCATGACCATGAGGTTGCAACATAAGTTCCGCTATGAGCATCACCTATACCGTATGAAGCCGGTGTGCCAATCTGCCAAGTATAACCATCACCGTCAGCATCAATGAGTGTCCAGTTGCTGAGATCACCGCCCTCAAAGTCATCTGAGAAGAGGACTTCATCGCGATTCTGCACCGGAGCGTTGCCCTCGTATGTGGCCTGGATACCCCACTGATATTCACCGTATGGCAATGTAGTCCATGCTGCATCGGTGTATTCAAACACGTCTGATGCAGGTGTTGCAATCAACTCAGGGGTGTCATCACCGACGTTGTTACGACGATAGAGGTTGAAACTCTGTAACGTACGGTTGTCGCCTCTCGCGATGACTTCTGAACCGTCGCCTAATGTGATGTCGTCAACATCCAAATAGAACCAATCGGAGCAGTTGAAGTGACGGATGGCAACCCAGATTTCCTGACCAGCGTATGAGCTAAGGTCAACGGTGTATTGATACCAGCTGCCCTGTGCTCTCGTGCCACGGATGCTCGCGGCATCGTCTGAAGTGCCTCCCTGTGGTCCCTTGGCTGTCATAGTCCATTCCTGGATTGTCGTAAAGTCAGAAGCATTAGTGTTGCTGCCTGTTGAAACTGCCACACCGAAGTGCTCAGCCGCGTAGCTTGCATCTTGAGCGCAAGCCCAGAAACTGATGGCTGCACCGTTCTGTGCTGCAATCTTGGAAGGTGATACCAAGTAGTTGTCAGGTGTCAACACACCAATGCTGTTGTCGTATGACTTTGAGAGCACCAAATCACTTGAGCTGTTATGGCCGTAGCCAGCACCCATGACGGCACTGCCAAGATCCCAGCCATTGCCGTCACCATCAGAGTCGATGACCGTCCAACCCTGCATTGTGCCATCGTCAAAGTTATATGTCATTCCACTTGGCGCTGGAGGAGCCTGCATGTACATGGTGATGTTGTCAACATACACACAGTCGTCGTTGCTGTTCACCGAGCTGTCTTTGATATACTGCCACTTGTAGGTGTGTGTACCCTCTGTAACAGCAAACTCTTTGTATTGGTATGCGAGCTGGCCACTCAATGAAGCACCTTGCTGTACTCCGTCGATATAGAAGTTGAACTTGTCATAGTTCGACTCTGAAGAAACTCTTACCCAGAAACCTACCATCGCATCAAACGGAACGTCAACAGTAGCCTCGATGTATGAATCGGCACTGGCAATGCCTTCGCATGTACTCTTCATGCAGTATGTGCCTTCGTATGGGTTGGTTGTAGTGATGACCCAAGGATATGTCGAGCTTTCGTTGTTGAAGTCAGCCTGTGAGAAGTCGCCCGTCTCAAAGTCAACAAACAATGATGCAGGTGTCCAATCCCATTCAACCAAAACGTCGTTCTCTTCCTCGGTAGCTGTAATCATGCCGAGAGGATAGTAGAACTCATGTACATAGATGTTGACATCGTTGTATGTCTCAGCATAAGCAACTGTCATTGCACTTGCTGCGCACTCTGCGTAACCGTCTTTATATGCTACAGGAGTGAAGTTTCCTTCAAGAACTTCACATGTATATACACCATTCTCATCAGCTGTTGTGCCGATAACCTGTGTTGTACCATATACGTCTGTTCCGCGGAACTCAACAATAGCGTTAGGAATAACTGTCGTGCTGTCTTGCTCATAAACGGTACCTGACACTGTGCCGAAGCCTGTCATATAAACTGTGACAGGAGCGGAGAGTGCTGACTCACCGGCTGTATAGACTGCTGCAATCTGGAAGTTGTAACCTGTAATGTTGTACTCAAGATCTTCAACAGCATAGCTTGTTCCTGTGATAGGTGTATTATTTACTTTAACACCGTCCTGATAGAGGTTGTAACCCATCAACGTACGGTTAGCATCCCATGTAAACACTGCTGCATCGCCAGGATAGAGTTGTGACTCTTCAACTGCAAAGCCTTCAACAGGGTCGATAGGTGTCGAGAACGCATAAATCTCACCCATTGTCGTGCCGGAGTCGTTACGTGCATTCACCTGCATGAAGTATGTTTGGTTAGGCTCAAGATCCATCAAGAATGCCGCCTCAACGAGGTCTGATGTCCAGTCAATCAATGCTGCTTGTGGAGGATACTGTGTGCCTACTAAAACCTGCATCTCTGTGGTGTAGTCGCCAAGAATCCACTCTGCGAGATATGGAGTCTCAACGTTGGTCTCTCCGTCGTATGGATAAACAACAACTGCCTGCTCAGGAACAGGAATCTCGGAGGTCATCATGTCAACCGAGAAATTGTCGTCGGTTGAAGCCACTGCCACATAGTAAGTACCTGCAGGAACAAACATATCGGCAATTTGGTAAGTGGCACCGCCACCACCGCCTGAGGTGATGTCAGCTGTTACAACGACATCATCGACACCAACGCCGTAACCCCAGCTGTCATACATCAAGAAACCAATCTGATAATTCGCAGCGAGGCCGGAGAGCGAAAGTTCGTTTGTTGTCCATGATTCATGATTGTCTGACGTGTAGAACAACTCTGTCCAAGCACCGCCATTCACGCGATAATACACGCCAAATCCGTCGATATCACCAGCCCAGCTCCTGTTGACGTATGCAAAACTAAGTGAAGCTGATGCAGCACTCGACAAATCCATGGCAGGTGTAACGAGATATGTGCTGTTACCACTTGTTGAGTGTGTGATTAGTGCATTGTATGAGCCTGTAGCCGCTGTTGATGAAGAATAGTCACCTGTGCCGACTTGCCAATAACTGTCACCCTCTGAAGTCCATCCTGTCGGCATATCACCGCCTTCAAAACCTTCTTCAAGAACGGTCTCAACAGTACGGTTGCCGCGGTTGGCTTTTGCCATCTGAGCCTTTGGAGCACCCATTGCTGTGCCATCAATAGCTGAAATCTCACCATTTTCATTCGCCTCGAATGCTCTCATGCTGATGTTGGCAGGATTAACGGTAACCTCACGACCGGTAGGAAGCTCTAAGAAACGGGTGTAGATGATAGGTGTGTAATTTCCACTGTACCATGTTGAGCCAGTACGTGAGTACCATATTTGATCCATCGGATCCACCGGGTATCTACCGCAATACGCACGCGTATTATCTGTCATGAACATAATCCAGATATTCTCGTCGTCACCCAAGAACTGTGGCTCATCAAGAGTAAGGTCGAAATAATATCCTAATGTGAAGTCTTCAACTTCCTGTTCATAAACCAAGTTGTTGAGATCTGGAGTATCTCCGCCTTTCAAAATGAAGAAATAGAGATATGTACCACCATAATTGAGTAATGCTGATTCGATTGTTGTGATAGCGCAGTTACCTAAACCAAGTTCTTGGAGGTAAGATGCAGGAATCTCATAACCATATAGCAATGTGCCGGCGTCTGGATATCCAAACGCAGTGGTAATACCAGTGTAACTATATGAATACCACATATTCACTGGACCTGGACCGACTTCCGGACCTGTATAAACGTAGTTGTTGTTTGCGTCAGGACCGCCGACACCGTTGAAGTCTTCTGTGTAGAGGGCAACTGCCGGATTGGCACCATTAGTGCCTGCACTGAACATGACATCGTTGTCGAATGTCACTTTATACACAGCGTCAGCACCTGCTGTGGCTGTCGGGAGGTCATAATTCTTGTAGATTCCAGAAGGAGCGTTGTCGTTGTAAGGCATAGCGGTGACGTTGATAGCTGTCTCGGCGACATCACCAGCAACCGGGTTGTATGCCTCGGCTGTGACGTCAACTGTTGTGAAACCTCTGTCTTCTGTATAGGCAATCACCAACTGGCCGTTCTGAACGCCCGCGTCAGCTGTGCCTGTTCCAACATTGAAAGTGACAGGCTCACCGAAATTCACGGCAAACGGAACCTGTGTTTCAACAGTGAAGAAGTTGTTGTTGGTCTCAATCAACGACACGGTAGCATTGCTACCTGTGTTGCTGAGTGTTGCGGTAACTGGTTTCATCCATGCACCGCTCGGACGCAAACCAAGGTCAATTGTACTTGGAGTTACTGCGATAGCGGCTGGTCCGAGTTCCATATTGAACTTGATATGATTCTTATAGCTAATTCTAGCTCCACCGCTCAAGCTTGTCACATCGTATGGGGTGTTGTCGCGATAAACGCGCAATGCGGCATTGGTACTTGAATAAACGCGATAACTTGGCGAACTCACATAGCTGCCTGTGTTGTCATAAACACAAAGCAGGAGATTATCGGTTCCATTGTACTCAAATGGGCTGTCAAGGGTAATGGTCACCCAACCGGCTGCCCATGAAACATTGCCTGAGTACACCATGTCGTCGTCTGACATTGATTCCCAGTTGGATGTTCCAGTGAATGTGCTTCTTGTAACATGTTTCATATACACGTTCAATAAACGTGTTGCACTGCCGGATGCCACGTCAAAGCTGATAGCGTTGATGGTACCACCCATGCCAATCTCAGCGGCAGTGTAAATCTGCTGTGAGACAGCGTAGTCGTAGTATGTGTAATCAGGGAGATAAGAGTTCGTTGTCGAACCTGTACCCACTTCCACATCTACACCTGCTTTCATTGTGCCCGTGAAAGCAAACAAAAGCATTGTTAAGAATAGAAAAACTTTTTTCATGATAGAAAAATTTAGTTAATAATTATGTTAATTTTCTTCAATTTTCCTTTTTAACTCCAATAAGGAGCGTCACTTTTTTACGGTGACGTTCCTTATTATATTAATAGGTGTCCTCTATTACTTGACAACTGTTATGCGTTTCACGCTTGAACCGTTTTCAGTAATAACGTTGACCATGTAGATACCTGACTCGAACTGTGCCATGTTGATGACTGTTTCGTCGCCTTCAACATTCTGGCTATATACCATCTGACCCATTGCGTTGACAACACTGATGTGTTTCATTGCTGTCGCGTTGATATAGAGGTCGCCGCTGGTCGGGTTAGGATAGATAGCGTTGACAACTTCGTTTTCTTCAACATTAGTGTAGGTAACATCAACTGTTGCGAACTCTGACTCGCATTCTTCGCTGAATGCTGCTACGCCGAATGTGTAGTCGCCTGGTGTGAAGCCATAGATGAAGACTTCTGCTTCGTTTGTTGTGCCAAGGACGTTGCCATTGATTGCAACTTTGTATCCTTCAGCACCTTCCACTGCATCCCATGTGAACAAGATACCGTGTTCGCCGTCCTGTGTTGTCTCTTCCCAGACGATGTTTGCAGGAGCCGGCATTGTACCTGCTGCCACTGTGACACCTTCAGCACATGAGAAGTTGTAGTTGGCGTCAACGAAATAGACTTCATAGAAGTGTTCGTCTGTATCTGTCGCTTCGATATTGAAGTAGCTGTCGCTTGTAGCACCGATAACCTCGCCATCCATGAAGATGTTGAACTTGTTAGGTGTGATAGTTGTTGCTGTGCTGCCGCCACTACCTTGTTCAATATAAGCGCGTACCATGAAGGTGTAGCTTAAACCATAGCTTGTGAGGTCTCCCCATGAGCTGCCGTCGAGTGACACCCAACGTCCGTTGGCATCACCTGTGTTAGCGCAGACTGCTGCAGGATATGTGGCACTGCTGCCATTGTACAGGATAACCCAGACATTCTGTGCAGGATCGAGGGTGATAGGCTCGTCAAATGTGAATTCGACAAAGTCATTAGAACCGGTAAATGTCACATTGATCTGTCCGAGTGATGCGCCAGCCGGAGCTGTTGTGCCACCCTGATAGATATTCACGTTACCTGTCATAGCCATGTAGTCGTATGCAGCGACCTTTGTGAGGCTTGTGCCTTCGTAGCTGCCGGCAGGAAGCATGATGCCCCACCAGAAGTTACCGCCACCTGTGCCGATAGCGTCAGCGTTGACACCATTGTCGTAGTAGTACCAGTCACGTGTCAAGGTGTTGGCTGCTGTGCCGAAGCCTTCGCCAGCTGATGCGAATGAGGCACCGCTTTTGGCATCGGTGGTGAAAGTGACATCGTCAATCCAAATCTCATACATATCATAGTTGACATCGTGGAATGCAATCCACACATTCTGACCTGCGTAAGCACTCAAGTCGATGGTGTGCTGACGCCAATTTTGGTAACGAGTGCCATCATGACGTACAGCCTCACCCTTGCTTGTACCCTTGGCACCACCAGACCAGACCGTAGTAAAGTCGCTAGCGGTTGGGTTGGCTGCTGTTGCAACACACACTGAGAAGTTCTCAGGATAGCTGTCGTTAGCATTGTCAGCCCAGAAAGTCAGGGTTGAGCCAGCACTGACGCTGTTCATCTGAGGAGTGATCAGATAACTGTCGGTGTCGTATGGGCCATCATAATCAACATAGGAGTAGCACATAGCGAAGCCTGTTCCGCCGTGAGCGAGTGTAGTGTAGTTATAACCCCCAAGGTTGGCACTGCTGTGAATCCAATTGCCACCGTCAGCGTTAACAGTGAGGACTGTCCAGCCGTTCAGACCACCTTCGAAGTCTTCTGTCCAGCCGCCTGTCGGAGGCGTTGGAGGTGTTGGAGGTGTAGGTGTGCCGCCATTCCATGTGAGGACCACATTCATGCAGTTGGCGATACCCTCAAGGTTTTCAACCTGTGTTGCAACAGCGTCGCAACCTATGTATGTGAAGGTTGTCTCTGTCCATGCACTCATACCTGTTGTGTATATAACAGCAACTTTAGCAGTGTATGTCTGACCAACTGTGAGGTTGGTGACGTCAAGCTGCATGTAGTTGTTTGTTGTCTGACCTTGGGTAACATTGTTCAACATCACTGTGTATCTCTCAGCAACATCGGTTGCTTCTGGTAAAATGTCTGTCCATCTTGCAAAGCCTGTGCCCGACACTGTGAGTTCATCAACTGCTATGAAGTCTTCTGTGAGTGTCACTGCAAACTCTGTGTCTTCCCAGATGCTGACTTCTGTTCCATTATAATTTGAAATATAGCCGTTGAGAGCCACTGTGAGTGTGTATTCACCTTTACGGAAGTCGTTGAAAGTGACTGTACCTGTTTCATCAAGTTCAGCCTCTACTACGAGATTCTCAAATGTGTTGGTGAACGTGACTGTTGCGCCTTCTGTCGAGCCTGTTGTGATAGTAGCATTGACTGTCACTGTTGTCTCCATATCTTTTGGAAGGATATTCGACCAGCAAATAGGAGTGATTGGATTGTCGTTGCCGCCACCGCTACTAGGAGTGAGGTCGAGCTTAATAACACTCTTTTGATTGATAGTAGTACCGGTAACACCTGGAGTTGTCGGGTCATAAACTGTATTGTCACGATAAACATAAATAGCTTGATTGCCGTTAGCAGTCATAACAACGCTGGCTGCACCGCTGTTCCATGAACCGGTAACATCCTGGAAGCAAATAACCAGGTTGCCAGTGCCACTGTAGTTGAATGGAGTGCTGAGAGCAATAGCTGTCTCAACAGGGCTGCTAATGCCAGTAGCCAAAGTGAATGAACCAACCATATCTGCGTCTGTCATGCTAACCCATGCGCTACCACTTGCAAATGCGGTGATGTCAGATTCCTTCATGTAAACGTTGATGTTACGTGCGTATGAAGAGGTGTTCTTCAGCCACATAGTGAGTGTGTTGATTGTACCTGCCATACCGATTTCGTCGGCAGTGTAAATCTGCTGTGTCAAAGAATAGTTATAATATGAGTTAGTCGGGAGGTAAGAATTGGTGGTTGTTGATGTAGGATCACCAATCACGATCTCATCGCGGTTACCTCTATCTAACGAAGGATAGATAGCTGAAACGCCATATTGATAGAGACCCGGCTCCATCGTAGCCCAACCGAAGTCGGCATAGTTGGTGTCGGTGACATTATTTACGAGAAGCACTGAATCTTCCGGTGTGAGTTCAGTTTCTTTCAGTATAGCCTTTCTGTAAACTGTGTAGTAGTCAACATCGCGGTTGCGTGACACTGACAGTTCAACATCGTCAACGTCGAGATAGAACCAGTCGGAGCAGTTGAAGTGACGGATAGCAATGTAAACTTGCTGTCCTGCATAGCTGCTCAAATCAACTGAATACTGATACCAGTTGCCCTGTGCCCTTGTCTCGCCGTCACGACCTGGAGCCATAACGCCTGAACCCTTCGCCGTCATTGTCCATTCCTGGATTGTCGTGAAGTCGCTGGCATTTGTCTGGCTGCCTGTTGAAATAGCAACTCCAAAGTGTTCGGCTGCGTATGAGGCATCCTGTGCACATGCCCAGAAACTGAATGTCGAACCTGCCGATAGTGTAACCTGTGATGTCACAAGGTAGTTGTCAGGATTCAAAGCACCAACGTAGTTGACGTATGACTGTGAGAAAATCATGTCGCTACTGCCGTTATGACCATATCCTGTACCCATTGCTGTAGAGGCCAATGTCCAGGTGTAGCCGTCACCGTCAGCATCGATTGTTGCCCATCCTGTCGGGAGTGAACCGCTCTCGAAGTCTTCGGTGAAAGTGTCACCTGCACCGCTGGTACCGCCGCCGCTAATAGCATAGTTGACTGACCACTGAACCTTAGCCAATGTCGGGTCAACTTCTGTTGCCAAAACGCTCAAAACCGGTTTGTAAACCTCGTGGATGACGAAGTCAACTGTTTCTGTACCATCGTACGCGAGTGTCACACTTGTCGAATAGTTAGGCTCCATGCCCTCTAAAGATGCGACACCGACGTATGTGCCGGCTTTAGCTGTAATAGTGTAAACACCATTGTCATTTGTCGTGCCTTCAAACGAAACGTTGTTGTTGAATTCGTCCTTACCGTTAAACTTAACTGTCACTCCAGCAACTGGCTCACCGCTGATAAGCTCTGTGACTGTGCCTGTGAATGTGCCATAGCCTGAAACCTTCACCACAACTGGATTTGACAATGCTGATTCGCCTTCGTCGTAAACAGCCGTAACGCTTACGTTATGACCCGGTTCAACATTATATGGAAGATTGCCGAGCAAATACTGTTTCTCATAGATAGGCTCTGCGTTAGCCTTCACGTCACCGTAGTAAACGTTGTAGTACATGAACGAACGGTTAGCTGTAGCACCTTTAGCACCGTCTTTGTTGATGATAATCTGGTTCTTGAAAGTTCTCACTGTACCTGTAGCACTTGGAGCTGTCGCGCTGTAAGGAGCTGAGTCCTGATAGACGTTGATAGCTTGGGCAGTGGCATCAAACACATAGTAGGAGACTGTTGATGTCCACGTTCCTGTGAGGTCGTTCACCGCAAGGATGATGTTACCGCCTTCATACGCAAATGGTTCATCGAAAGTCACTGTCACCCATGTGTTTGCAACCATCTCAACGTCACCTGAATAGACGAGGTTGTCGTCTGTCATAGCAACCCAGTCACTGCCGCCACCGAAGCTTTCCTTATCGGTATTGGCGACATAGATTTGGAGGTTACGTATGATAGAGCCAGTAGCAGGATAGAATGAAATGCTGTTGATATAACCGGCTGTTCCACCGAGTTCGTCAGATGTGTAGATTTGCTCTGTGAGTGAATAGTTGTAGAGGTTATATGTTGGGAAATAACCGCTTGTGCTTGTACCTGAACCAATCTGAGTCTCGTCGAGGTTACCCATCGCGCCTGAACTGTGTTTCCATCTGATTAATGTAGTGCCGTCAGTGAAGATTTCTTCTTCAGAAGCTGTCACTGTGTTAGGGGTGGTCAAAGTTGATGTGAATCCCCATGTGCCGCCTGTCACTGTGCCGTTTGAATTACGAGCATTAATTTTCCAGAAATATTGTGTGTTGTTTTCAATGAGTTCTGAAACATCGAAGCTGCCATAGTTATCGTCAACGATTGTCCAATCGAGGACAGGTAACATATAAATAGGTGATGTACCGAACAGAACTTGATATTCTGCAGCATTCTCGCCGCCTTCCCATGTAAGGACTACAGGAGCCTCAACACCGGTCATCTGGTCTGCAGGAGCGAGATTGGTAAGTGCTCCAGGAGCTGGATATTGTTCTACCGTACCTTCAATTGTTGTGATGTTGTCACCAGAAACAATCATGTAATACTGACCAGCGAGGAGGATTTCCTCTGTGATTGAGCCATTAATTGACCTCAGGACTGGTTGGATAGCAGCTGTCGGGTGGAAATCCGAAACTTTGTTGTAGATTCCGATGAATGTGCCACCATTAACGGTGAACTTGGAGTCCTTTGTAATGTTGAGCACATAGACAGCGTCCAATGCTGTAACATTATTGTAACCAAAGTAATTGGCATGGAGGTCGGTTGGTGTTTTTGAGAAGTTAGCGACACCGCTTGTGTATGACAGAGCAATATTTTCTGCTGTCTCAACGATATCTGCCGGACCTGCTGTGTAGAATGTTGCAGTAACAGGGACTGTTGTGATGTCTTTAGCGTTTGTGACTGAGAACATTGTAAATTCCTCTGCATATTCACCTACTGTCGCATTGCGGTTGATATCGATTGTGAAATCGATGGTCTCACCTGCCTCGAGTGTGATTCCATTGATTTCCTGACTCATTGTGAACGGGTTGTTACCGGCTGTGTTGCTGATAACAGCTGTGATCGTCGCAGGCTCTGCGCCGTTAATGATGCTCACTGCTAATGGCTCTGTCCAACCGTTGACTGGTCTGTAGCCAAGTGCAAATGTCTCAGGTGTGATAACGAGTTCACCTGTTGGTGTTGGAGGCACCGGTGTTCCTGCTTCATAAACGAAAGTGGTTTTAGGCAGGAAGTTACGCTGTGATGGGCTAACAGATGCCAAATTTGTATAACTATAACCCTGTACAGAAGCACCCGTTGCTGTGATACCATAGAAACTGGCTGATTTGTAATTACCTGTTGTAATGCAGTCAAAGCCAACAAGGAGATTACCTCCGTTGTATTCGTAAGGTGTAGTGAATGACACGGTCATTTCTGAACCTGTACCATCCAATGTGCCGGTGTAAACTGTCGTTGCGCCAGCGACATCTTCGAATGCTGCGATTTCGGTATAAGCAACTTCCATCATGTAAACTTGGAATGTGCCTGTCCATGCTCCTGAAGCTGGACTTGCCAAAGCAAATCTCATTGAGTTGATTGTACCGCCATCCATGTCTGCCAAACTTGCTGCTGGCATAACATATTGACATCTCAGGTAAGCGTCGGTATAGAGACCGTACACCGGAACATAAGCGTTGGTTTCCGTTCCATCGCAAACCGTGAGTTCATCTGCTCTCAGGAAGTTTGTGCTTCCAAACAAGAGCACCATCAAAAAGAGAATAAGTTTTTTACTCATAATTTAATGATTTTGTTAATATGAAAGTTAATTGTCTATAATATAATATGTTTTGTTTTAACTCGCAAATATACACATATTTTATATACGAAAACGCATTTTTTTGAATTTTTTCAATTTTTTTTTTCAACAATTGATAAAAACACAAAAATTTTTCTGAAAAATTATCATCCCACATGGATGTTTTGTCGCACGAGTTTCATGATTTTATCTTCATCATCACCAAGCTCTTCGCGGAGATTTGCATCGTTAAAGCCTCTAAGATATTTGATAAGATAATCGATGATATTATCAGAAAACACGCCTTTTGCCGTATATATCTCACGGTCTTTTTCCAGTTCATCGGCAGCTTTCACGCACGAATCGGGCAGTTGTTCGAGTGTTTCAGCCACTTTTTTGTTTTTATCGTCATGGATATTTACGCCAAGACCGACGTAAGTTTTCTCAGCCACTTCGAGAGCGTCGGGGCTTTCCATGCCGTAACGAGCCGCTGCACATAGTGCTGCCATGAGGAGATAGAGATCGGCACATCCGTCGGAGGCACGCCATTCGAACGTCTGCTTGTCGCTGAAGTCTCTGTTGGAATATTTCTCCATCGGGTTACAGTCGGCGAGCATGTCTTTTTTGTCATTGTTCCATCCGAGAGGCACTCTGACGAGGGCGCTACGGTTAGAGAACGACCAGCAGAGCGACGTTGGTGCTTCCTGATGTGGCACTAAACGCATGAACGACAACGGATTAGGGTTTCCAAACGCCGGCAATGAGGTTCCTGCCATCATATAACCTGCGATGGCTTTCTTGCATATATCGGTGAGTTCGCCGTTGCGTGTCATCATCGACTCGCCATCTTTTGTGAACTTACAGTGTACATGGAGTCCGCTGCCAGCCTTGCCCACGGTAATCTTTGGAGCGAAAGTAATCTCCACTCCATATTGATAAGCTAACTGACGCATAATCCATTTAGCTACTACGAGTTGGTCGGCGGCGTCTTCGATGTTGGTAGGCAGAAATTCTATCTCGTTCTGTTCATACACCTTGCCGTCTTTAGTAAAGTTGCCCACCTCTGAATGGCCGTATTTGATAAGACCACCCGCCTGTGCAATGAGGCGCATGGCTTCGACACGGTATTCGGTGAACTTGTTAAAAGGAGCACTCTCGTGATAGCCTTTCTGGTCAGGCACTTCATAGATACTCTCATTGTCGGCTATGACGTAGTATTCGAGTTCGCCCATCGTCTCCATCTTAAGACCTGTGGTCTCCTGAAAGACAATGTGAGCCTTATGAAGGATGTATTCCGGCGAGCTTTCGAACGGTTCACCGTCACGGTTATAATACGAGCAGAGGATATCGACTGTCGGTATCTCCGTGAAAGGATTACGGAAAGCTGTACGGAACTTGGGGATGACGTAGAGGTCACTCTTTCCTGCCTCAATGAACGGGAACAGGCTTGAGCCGTCAACACGTTCACCTGCTGAGAGGATGCTGTCGAGATGTTCTGCGCTGTGGATGACGAAGTTCAGGGTTTTAAGCCTGCCGTCCCAGCCACAGTAGTGGAAATTGATGAACTCAATCTCGTTCTCCTCACAATAGCGGATGATATCCTGCTTTGTGAACTCAGCTGCCGGTTTCTGCAGATAGCGAACCAGCAAATTGGGATTCATTTGAATTCTTTTGTCCATGATAGGATGTCGCAATTTTATTTTTTATTTTTATTTTTCCTGTATAAATGGGGCGACAAAGATACGAAGAAAAAACATGCGGGGAACATTTTTTTCAACATTTTTTCAACAATTCTAAATATCAAAAGAAACCAGCCACTATTTTAGTTGCGAGGTTACTCGCATTTCGTGCTCGGAATGACAGACTGTAAAGAGAGAACGACTGAGAGACCATGAGATTCCTCGCTGCGCTCGGAATGACAGACTGTAAAGAGAGGGGAACGACCGAGAGACCATGAGATTCCTCGCTGCGCTCGGAATGACAGACTGTAAAGAGAGGAGAACGACCGAGAGACCATGAGATTCCTCGCTACGCTCGGAATGACAGACAGTAAAGAGAGAACGACCGAAAGACCATGAGATTCCTCGCTGCGCTCGGAATGACAGACTGTAAAAAGAGGAGAACGACTGAGAGACCATGAGATTCCTCGCTGCGCTCGGAATGACAGACTGTAAAAAGAGGAGAACGACCGAGAGACCATAAGATTCCTCGCTGCGCTCGGAATGACAGACTGTAAAGAGAGGAGAACGACTGAAAGACCATGAGATTCCTCGCTGCGCTCGGAATGACAGACAGTAAAGAGAGAACGACCGAAAGACCATGAGATTCCTCGCTGCGCTCGGAATGACAGACTGTAAAAAGAGAACGACTGAGAGACCATGAGATTCCTCGCTGCGCTCGGAATGACAGACTGTAAAAAGAGGAGAACGACTGAGAGACCATGAGATTCCTCGCTGCGCTCGGAATGACAGACTGTAAAAAGAGGAGAACGACTGAAAGACCATGAGATTCCTCGCTGCGCTCGGAATGACAGACTGTAAAAAGAGAACGACCGAGAGACCATGAGATTCCTCGCTGCGCTCGGAATGACAGACTGTAAAAAGAGAGAACGACTGAGAGACCATGAGATTCCTCGCTACGCTCGGAATGACAGACTGTAAAAAGAGGAGAACGACTGAGAGACCATGAGATTCCTCGCTGCGCTCGGAATGACAGACTGTAAAGAGAGGAGAACGACCGAAAGACCATGAGATTCCTCGCTACGCTCGGAATGACAGACTGTAAAAAGAGAACGACCGAGAGACCATGAGATTCCTCGCTGCGCTCGGAATGACAGACTGTAAAGAGAGGAGAACGACCGAGAGACCATGAGATTCCTCGCTGTGCTCGGAATGACAAACTGTAGAGAGAGAACGACCGAGAGACCATGAGATTCCTCGCTGCGCTCGGAATGACAGACTGTAAAGAGAGGAGAACGACCGGGGCGCGGCTTGACGACTCCTGCTGATTAACAAAATCTCGTATGCCGCGCCCCTTTTTTTACCCCCTCCTTTGAATGTCATTCCGAACCCCGACAGGGGTGAGGAATCTCAAACCCTTATGTATCCCCTTTCATTAACCAACTCTCGCCATTCCGGATTCAGTTTGTTGATTAGCGTCTCTTTCTTTTTTCTGCTCCATTTTTTAAGCTCTGTTTCCCTATCAATTGCTTCGTTAATGTAATCAAACTCTTCGTAATAAATGCAGTATTCACAATTATACCTGTCGGTAAACGAGTTTTTTATTAAATGCTTTTTGTGTTGCCATATACGCTGTTCAAGATTACCTGTAACACCAATATAGAGAACTTTCCTGCTTTTGTTGGTCATGATGTAAATGTAGTATTTCTTTAATTTCATAAACATTTGATTTACTTTTTTAGATTCCTCGCTGCGCTCGGAATGACAGACTGTAAAGAGAGAACGACCGAGAGACCATGAGATTCCTCGCTGCGCTCGGAATGACAGACTGTAAAAAGAGAACGACCGAGAGACCATGAGATTCCTCGCTGCGCTCGGAATGACAGACTGTAAAGAGAGGAGAACGACCGGGGCGCGGCTTGACGACTCCTGCTGATTAATAAAATCTCGTATGCCGCGCCCCTTTTTTTACCCATCCTTTGAATGTCATTCCGAACCCCGACAGGGGTGAGGAATCTCACTATAATAACCTCTAATTTTTTCCTATGTCATTCCGAACCCCGGCAGGGGTGAGGAATCTCACTATAATAACCCCTAATTTTTTCCTATGTCATTCCGAACCCCGACAGGGGTGAGGAATCTCATATAACTCTAACAGTTTTCTTGCCCCCTCATACGCACTCATTCTCTTGTTCTCGACGTCGTTTTCTATCAGTCGCAGCATGTCTTTAACGAGGGTGTTTTCGTAGAAATCGGTTTTCAGTGTCTGTTCTATGGTATCGAGCATCATCTGTACATCCTGTCGGGCACGTTTTTCATTGAGATAGCCTGATTTTCTGATATTTTCGACATGTGACATCACCATATCCCACACCTCCGGCACGTTGAAATGTGTCAAGGCGGAGCATGTTGTCACTTTCACGTCCTGTCCCGACTCTGACATAGGGAAGAGGTGTACGGCGTTGCGTATCTCTGCGGCGGCGCGTTCTGCTTTTCTCACGTTATCGCCGTCGGCTTTATTGACAACGATGCCGTCGGCCATCTCCATGATGCCGCGTTTTATGCCTTGTAGTTCGTCGCCTGCTCCGCCGATAAGGATGAGGAGGAAGTAATCGACCATGGAATAGACGGCTGTCTCGCTTTGTCCGACGCCCACGGTCTCCACTATGATGGTGTCGAAGCCGGCAGCTTCACACAATATTATTGTCTCGCGTGTCTTACGTGCCACGCCTCCGAGGGTACCTGCCGTTGCCGACGGTCTGATGTAAGCGTTACGTTGTTGTGACAACTGTTCCATACGTGTCTTGTCACCGAGGATGCTACCTTTCGAGCGTTGGCTGCTGGGGTCGATGGCAAGCACCGCTATGCGGTTGCCTCGTTTGCATAATTCCATGCCGAGAGCCTCGATGAAAGTGCTCTTACCAGCGCCGGGGACGCCTGTGATTCCGAGACGTAACGCTTTACCACTGTGAGGGATGCACTCCGCGATAATCTCCTGCGCTAACTTCTGATGTGCAGGCAAAGCACTCTCTATCAAAGTGATAGCTTTACTTAATATGGTGATATCTCCGGCAAGGATGCCTTCTACGTAATCCTTTAAGGGAAATAGCGTCTGACGGTTGTGTCTCAACCGCTCCAAGGCATTAGGATTGACCTGCACCGCAGGATGGTCGCTGCCGGTTACCTGCAATGCAGATTCCCATTCGTGTTTCTGATTTTCAAAATGTTCATTTTCTACCATGTGGCAAAAATAAACAATTTTTCGTTATGTCTCTACTTCTAATCGAAATTATATCCTATACCTATGGAAATTTGGCAAGCGTCCCACACAGGATTTTGTTTTTCGAGAGTGAACATGTCAATGAGACCTACTCTGCCGAACACGAGGCATCCGCCATAACCTACTTGCAGCAGGGCATTACATCCTATGGCGTTGTAATTCAAATCATCAGAGATAGTACGTTTAGCACCGTCATAGCGGGCGAACGAACGCATCCCGAAACGCCATTCGAGTTCCGCACCTGCCGACAACGTCATGTAATCACGACCGAGTTTCCATTGCAACTGCGCCGTCAGGGGGAGACGCAAACTCCAATAACGGAGATAACTTTTCTTTGCTTTGTTGAACTGACCGTTGGTATAATCGGAGAGTGTCTCAATCTTAATCTTGCCATCATCCATTATCATTACATAATCGCCATACAAGAAGTTGTAGCTGTTGCTGATACCAAGACCTGTTGCCATTCCGAAATGACCGCCTTTTGTACAGAATATCGTGACAGGGCTGTAATGACCCCATTCAAACGACGCAGGACGGTTGTGCATGTCTATGAAACCACCGAAAGCTCCATCAGAAAATTCAAGATGTGAGAAATAGAGATGTGGGAATGGCTGTGCAAGTTCACGACGGAACCATGTCGTTTTTTCCTTTATCTCACATTGTTTCTCCTCCACTGCGTTATCGTTATATGTGGAAATTGTGAAGCGACGTGCACGACCATCATGAGTGATACGTTTAAAGAAAACACTCTCATAGATAGGTTCTTTGGTCGTCCTGACTCCGTCTTTCAGGCCGAAAATCTCAATCTTGATTTTGTTTTCATCATCGCTGATGTTGTACTCGTGATTGTTGACAATCACAGTGGTGTCGGCGTTTTGTGAAAAAACTCCCAACGTGGTGAAAAGCATTAATGCTGCTAAAATAAATATTTTCTTCATTTTGTTAAAGTGTTAAGTTTTATCTAATTGACGGTGACGTTGCTCACGCCAGGTATTATCTTCACCGAGTCAATGCTTTTGAGACAAAATCTTTCAGTTTCTCGCTATTGAGATTTTTCTCCAAAATATTTCCATCCTTATCGAGGATAAGATTTTGTGGGATAAAGGCGATGCTATATTCAGCAGCCACACTGTTTTTCCATCCTTGAAGATCGGATACGTGGTTTGCCCAAGTAAGTTTATCGTCGGCGATACCTTTTTTCCATGCCGCCTCGTCGGTGTCGAGAGAGACGCTCACGATGTCTAAGCCTTTGTCTTTGAATTCGTTATAAATTGCAACTATGTTAGGATTTTCCTTGCGGCAATCGGGGCACCATGAAGCCCAGAAATCGAGAATTATGATTTTTGATTTGCCAATAACGCTCGACATTGTGAAATCGTTGCCATTCACATCTTTTTGAGTGAAATTGATGTAAGGATTACCCGGCTGTGTACGCTGAATGTCTTTGATATATTTTACGACAAGATATTTATATCCACTCTGCACTTCTGAAGGAATACTTTTGTACAATTCGTTCAAGTCCTCATACGGAAAAATCCATTTGTAACGATACAAAACGTACGGAGCCATTGCATTTTCAATATTTTCTTTCACGAAACGTAGTGCTGAATAGTAAAGTTCCTGTTCGTCTTCTATTTTATTGATTTTTGTTTCAAAATCTTCCAATTTTTTCTGGCTTTCTGATGCCATTACTTTTATCTCATTGGCTTTCTGGTAGTCACCTGTAATCGTAACATCTTGATTATCAGAGAAAAAAACGACAGGTCTTCTCCATCCTTTCATCATAATATGAAAGGCGTCGAGGTTATCACTTTTCTCGATTTTAAAAATGGCGATGTTATCTTTAGCTACCACCGAATCTAATGTTTTCATGACATCAGCGCAGTATCGTTGAAGATAGACCGTTTTTCCATTAGAATTTTCAAGATTTACATTGATTTTGAAGGACTTACCTCCGTTGCATGATGCTAAACCCACCATGACTGACAATACAATTAATAGTTTTTTCATATAAAATTGATTTATTTTTTCATCGGTTTAAAACAATAGATTATTAAAATTATTGCAAGCAAAGACACGGGAACACTCGATAAAACTTCAAGCATGGCGAGTCCTAACAAATTGATACTAAATGCTTCCAGCAAAAACAACACCATATTATGAAGAACCAACAACAGCAGTGCATACACCAAAAACCATTTCAATCCCATTTCCGACACCGAAGGCTCGTTTTTATCTTCGATATCGCTCTTTCGCGAGGTTATACCTATTACGTAAGGTCGCATGAACGCCATGAACACTGTCGCCGCTGCGTTCAGTCCGGGAGTGCCGTTGAAGATGTCAACGGAAATTCCCATAAGAAAACTTTCGAGCAACAAGCGCCATTTTGGGGTCTCAAAAGGAAGAAGCATCACAAAAAGCACATACACGTAAGGATGGATATAGTTTCCGAGCCTGATATTATCAAACACGAATACCTGCGCAAAAAGCAGTCCGATAAATCGTAATATATTGCGTATCAATGTGTTATACATAAAGAATCCATCTCCGCCTTAAAATTGTTTTTCACTACATAAACATAACGTAACGTACTGAAATTTGTTGCAAACCTAAGTCGTGCCGTGCTGAACATATCTTCAGAGTTTTTCTCATTGCTTTCCACAGTTCCTATAATAATATCGGCAGGATAAGAATTGGAGAAGCCGCTTGTCACGAGGGTATCGCCCTTGTTTATAATGAGATGTGAAGGGATATCTTTTACCATCCCATAACGAAAGTCTTTATTATCCCACACCACATTCGCAACATATTGATTATCAAGAAATCTACAACTGACTACTGAATACGAATTAAGCAGGCTCATCACCGATGCAAAATTATTGCTCACATTAATCACTTTTCCCACCACGCCTTTATCACATATCACGCCCATTCCCGGTTCTATGCCGTCGGTGCGACCCTTGTCGATAACGATATAATTATTTATTTCGTTGAGGCTGTTATTGATGACGTGGGCAGGGATAAAAACAAATTTCTCGCTACTTATCACCGAGTCAGTATCGGCAGACTCATTTGCTAACTTACTCATTAGCAAAGCATTATACTGTGCTAAGATTTCATTTTCGCTTCTAAGGTTAAAATAATCTTTCCAGTTTGACGTCGTTTTATACATTCCGCCGGCGATGTCATTGGACATATTAACCATTTTTCTATTCTGATAAGGCAGGCTGTGTACAATCATCACGACACACAGAGTTTCCAGCAGAATAAAAAGTATTACTGCGCTGTATTTCTTTATGAAAATGAATAAGTTATACATTTCACAACCCGATTATTTTATCAGGAACGGGAAATTATCGAAGTTTTTCAGTGCTATGCCTGTCCCGCGTGCCACTGCACGGAGAGGGTCTTCCGCCACATGTATAGGCAGCTGTGTCTTAGCATGCAGACGTTTGTCGAGGCCGCGCAGCAATGCGCCGCCGCCTGTGAGATAGATTCCTGTGCGGTAGATATCAGCCGAAAGTTCCGGCGGTGTAGTCTCTAAGGTGTTGAGTACGGCGGTCTCGATTTTCGACACGCTTTTGTCGAGGCAATGAGCTATTTCTTTGTAGTTCACTTTTACCTCCTTGGGGATGCCGGTGAGCATGTCACGTCCATGGACGGCATATTCATCTGGCGGATTATCAAGGTCTTGTACAGCCGCGCCAACTTCTATCTTGATGAGTTCGGCAGTACGTTCGCCAACATTAATATTATGTTCTTTACGCATATATTCCACAATCTCGTCGGTAAAGTCGTCGCCAGCGATACGTATCGATTTGTTTGTTACGATGCCACCGAGGGCGATGACGGCTATTTCAGAGGTACCGCCTCCGATATCCACAATCATATTACCCATAGGCTCCAGTACGTCGATGCCTATACCGATGGCGGCTGCCATAGGCTCGTGAATCAGACGCACTTCTTTGGCACCAGCCTGCTCCGCACTGTCCTTGACAGCCCTCTCCTCTACCTCGGTAATGCCCGAAGGGATGCAGATTACCATCTTCAACGCAGGTGGAAAGAGAGAGTTATGGAAATTAATCATCTTAATCATCTCTCTCAGCATAAATTCAGCAGCCTGGAAATCGGCAATGACGCCATCACGTAAAGGTCTGATAGTCTTGATGTTGTCATGTGTCTTGCCGTGCATCATCATGGCGCGTTTTCCCACTGCCATAATCTGCTGTGTGTCACGTTGTATAGCAACGATGGAAGGCTCGTCAACCACAACTTTGTCGTTATAGATAATGACAGTGTTGGCCGTCCCGAGGTCGATTGCCAGTTCTTTATCGAAAAATGAAAATAGTCCCATATCTTTTTTAATGTTTAAAATGTCTGAATCCAGTGAAAACCATGGCGATACCGAGTTTATTACAAGCATCTATCGATTCTTGGTCGCGTACCGAGCCGCCGGGTTGCACTATTGCTTTAATGCCTGCATCACCTGCAATCTCCACGCAGTCGGGAAACGGGAAGAAAGCGTCGGAAGCGAGCACTGCCCCGTTGAGGTCGAAGTCGAAACTCTCAGCCTTGGCAATAGCCTGTCGCAGCGCATCTACACGTGACGTCTGCCCTATGCCGGAAGCGTAAAGTTGTTTGTTTTTTGCAAGAACGATGGCGTTGGAACGGCTATGTTTTACAATCTTATTAGCAAAAATCAAATCTTTAACATCCTGATTATCAACGAGTTTATCCGTCACGGATTTAAAATCCGCCTCTATCTCCGCATGAAGATCGCGGTCTTGCTCTAAAATGCCGTTAAGTGCCGATTTGTAAACCTTGTCAGGGAATTTATTAGATTTTAGCTTCAGCACTATCCTGTTTTTCTTAGAGAAGAGGATGTCGAGCACGTCAGCCTCGTAATCTGGCGCGATGCACACTTCAAAAAACATTTTATTCATCTCCTCCGCCGTTTTGACATCAATGGGGCGGTTACTAACAAAGACGCCACCGAAAGCCGACACGGGGTCGCCTGCCAGCGCAGCCTCGTAAGCCTCTGATATCGAGCCTCTTGACGCAATTCCGCAAGGATTGTTATGTTTCAAAATGGCAAATGTCGGCTCATCGAATTCGCGGATGAGATTCAGACCGGCATCGAGGTCGAGTAAGTTGTTGTAAGACAAGTCTTTACCATGCAGTTTTTCAAAAACATCGTCCAGATTGCCGTTAAAAACAGCCTGCTGGTGAGGATTCTCACCATATCGCAGTGGCTTGGCAGTGTTGTCAGAAAACCAGTCAAAGATAGCAGTATCGTAATGTGAGCTTGTGGCAAAAGCATATTTTGCGAAACGTTTTCTATCTTCGATGGTAGTGTAACCGTCCTGTCTCTCATATATTTCCATAAACTCGTTATAGTAAGCTGACGACGGGACGATGAGGCAGTCGTTGAAGTTTTTTGCGCCGGCACGAATGAGTGATATGCCGCCAATATCAATTTTTTCAATGATTTGCGCCTCGTCGGATGTGTTTCTCACCGTCTCCTCAAAAGGATAAAGGTCAACGACAACGAGGTCAAAAGCCGGAATCTCATATTGTTTCATCTCAGCTAAATCGGTGTCGTTGTCAAGACGGCCGAGTATGCCTCCAAACACTTTCGGATGCAAAGTCTTGACGCGTCCGCCTAAAATCGACGGATAACCTGTCAGCGACTCGACCGAACGCACACTGTCGTCTATTTTTTTTATGAAATCAAGGGTGCCGCCAGTAGCATAAATTTGGACATTATTTTTCTTCAAAAGAGCAACAATCTTATCCAAATCAGTTTTATAATACACTGATACTAAACAACTTGTGATTTTTTTACGCGACATAATAGAATTAATGTTTCAAATTGCAAATATAATATTTTTTTGTGAAAAAGTGTAAAATGATGAAGTTTTTTTACATTAAAATTATCGTATGCCTTTTTTTGCCTTTTTTGCCATGATATAAATAGTAAATGATTGTGAATTAAGGATTTATAAAAATTTTTATTTTTTTATTAAAATTTTCTTTGAAAAAAAAATATTTTTTTTGTAATTTTGCGAGTTAAAATTCTTTTTACTTTGGAGACGCGTTGGATTATAGCGAAAGATGTGGATAAACAAGCAGTTAGGGGATTATCGGAGTCGTTAGGCATCGATGAAAAATTGGCCACTTTATTAATCCAACGTGGAATTACAAACTTTGATGAGGCGAAAAATTTTTTCCGTCCGTCGCTTTCTCATCTTCACGACCCTTTTTTGATGAAAGATATGGATAAGGCCGTTGACCGCCTTGAGAAAGCCGTCAATGAGGGTGAGAAAATTTTAATTTACGGTGATTATGATGTCGATGGCACCACTGCTGTCGCACTGATTTACACATACTTAAAGAATTTTGTAAACAAAAAAAAGATAGAGTTTTATATTCCTGACCGTTACGAAGAAGGGTATGGTATTTCGTATAAAGGCATAGATTACGCTGCTGACAACGGCTTCGGACTTGTCATAGTCCTCGACTGTGGCATCAAGGCCGTGGAGAAGATTGATTATGCCAATGAACGTGGGGTGGATTTCATCATTTGCGACCATCACCGTCCCGACGAAGAGATACCGCGTGCTGTGGCGGTACTCGACTCGAAACGTCATGACTGCGAGTACCCTTACAAGGAATTATCCGGCTGCGGCGTTGGGTTCAAACTCATCACTGCATTGTCGATACGTCTCAACAGACCGATAGAAGAAGTTTATCAACTTCTTGATTATGTGGCAGTTAGCATCGCCGCCGACATCGTTCCTATAACGGGAGAGAACAGAATACTCGCCTATTTTGGGTTAAAACTCCTCAATCACAATCCGCGTCCTGGCATAGAAGCGGTGTTGCGTCACGCTAACATCCATCGTCGCGATGAAGACTCTAATTCTGAAGTCGATACTCAAAACGTTCTCGAAAGAGAATTGACAGTCAGCGATTTGGTGTTTCTCATCGGGCCACGTATCAATGCGGCGGGACGTCTGGAGAAGGCGAGTGATTCGGTCAGACTGCTTCTTGCGACAAACTACGACCATGCAGAAAAACTCGCCGCAAGCATCAACGACCTCAACGTGAGACGCCGCGAGTTCGACAACGCCATCACCGAAGAAGCTCTCGGCATGATTGACGCCAACGAGAAACTGAGAAACGCTAAAAGCACCGTGATTTTCAATGAAAACTGGCATAAAGGCGTAATCGGCATCGTGGCGTCACGGCTTACCGACTCGTATTATCGCCCTACTATAGTGCTGACACGCTCCGGCAACCTCATAACCGGTTCGGCCCGCTCCATTAAAAATTTCGACATCTACGACGCAATCGACGACTGCTCCGATTTGTTGGAACACTTCGGGGGACATAAATATGCGGCGGGATTGTCGCTGAAACCTGAAAACTTACAAGAATTTTCGGAGAGATTTGAGAAATATGTGTCCGAACATCTTGAAGACGACGATCTTACGCCAGAACTCAACGTGGATATACAGATGGATTTTTCCAACATCACACCTAAATTTGTGCGTATCCTGAAACAGTTTGCACCTTTCGGACCAGGCAACCTCTCGCCCGTCTTCCTCACCAAAAACGTGATTGACGCCGGTTTCTCACGTGCAGTGGGAAATCGTAAACACTTGAAACTCAGCGTGATGCAACAAGGTAACACCGAGAACGTCTTTTCAGGAATAGCTTTCCAAAAAGGCGACCTCTATGAACGAATCCATGATAAAGAACCGTTCACCATGTGTTATTACATCGAGGAAAATTTCTGGCAGGGAAAGACATCGTTGCAACTGAACGTAAAAGATATTAAGTTTATATAAAAAAAATCACCCTTACAATCAGTATTAAGCCACAAAACATGAGAGCTACTCCCGTAACTTGATTGAGTATCTTCATTCTTTTTTCAGTAAAAAAACGCTTCAAGGAGTAAGAAGCCATGATTTTCAATATGTCTATGCTCAGTACTGTGACGAAAACACCGATGAAAAAAAGAGCCAATAACCTGTCGTCGCCATTGTACTTACCTGATGCCGTTGCTACTGCCGTCACCCAAAAAACCCATATAAACGGATTAAAAACATTCATTACAAATCCTTTGGAAAGATATACATACCATCTCGGACCTTCACGCTTGATGTCAAATTTTTCGTCTATTTTATCAAGTTGTTGATCAAGTTTCTCGAATTTTTTATCCATTTCAGCAAGTTCGACGCTTTTTTTCTCAGAACGAGCCACTATTTTCTCGGGTTTGCTGAAAAAAGTATAGAGACCGAAAGCAATGGCTATCAAACCTGCAATGAGACCGAGGAAAATCATGTTGTCGCTGTTATCAAAATTTATTTGTATGGAAGTCAGCATCATAAGTACAACGACAATAATATCGCTAAGAATGACACCGACATCGAAGAGCAGCGCCGATTTAAAACCTTTGCTTATGCTCGTCTGTATCAGCAGGAAAAACGCTGGTCCTAATCCAAAAACCGTCGCCAACGTAAGTCCCATCAACGCACCATGAAAAAACTCCATATTCTTATACTCTTCTGAAAGTTGCAAAAGTACAAAAATATTTTATAAGTAAGATTATCTTTTAAATTATTTGCTTGCCACGACAACAATTTTTTTAAATATTTTTATATCTCCTTGAATATCAAATAATTCCACATAAACAACATATATTCCAATCGGAACAATTTTTCCATTTTCATCGGTACCATTCCAGACAAAACAGCTTTGATTGGCAATATTTTGGCAATTCACGAGATTTTTTACAAGCCTTCCTTGCGCATCGAAAACAATAATTTTTGCAGTATAGCCTTTCTTAAACGCAGATAAATTTATGATTGTAACGTCGTCAAAACCATCACCATCGGGTGAAAAAACTGACGGATTTATCTCAACTTGCCCTGTCACCTCCTGATTTTCCATAAAGACCGAGTTTTGGTAGCCTGGAGTACCATACAACGGAGCTGCCGCCGAATGCCAATTTTCAGAGTCTGAGGAGTTTATGTAAGGACTGACTCTTTCAAGAGCCACACCTTTGGTGACAGTCAGCAAAGGATAATGAGAATCAGAAGAATAGCTCATAAAATCGATAACTTTGTCATCGTAATACAGCACTACAGAAGCACCATCATTAGGATATGATGGAAAACTCTCCATCCTGATAAAATTTTCGCCGGAACAATCGTACTGGGAACTTATTACATCCGGTGTTGTTGTTAGCAAAAGATATTTCTCAGGTAAAAGCAAACGGTTTTCCTGACACACGGTCTTTATGATAGTATCAGGAGGATTAGGGAAAGTTGTTTTTACCACGCCTATTTTTAAGTGGCTGATATTCAATACTTTATCAGATTTATTAAATAATTCCACATAATCAGCGGCGGGGCTGACTGGGTCAAAAAGTATTTCGTTGATGACCACGTCGCCGCTCACCGCCTCGTCGGGAAGCCCAAATTCGTATCTGCAACCAGACAGAACAGAAACCCCCGAACATGTTAAAATACCAAAAACCAAAATATTATAAACAGCACCCAATTCAAAGTTTTGGGAAAACGTAAGTTGCACTGAGAAAGGATTATTTTGCGAAACTACTGCATCTATTGGATGAGTATCAAATTCGAGAATAGTGTAATTCTCAATGTCTTCCATTGAAAAAGTGTCCATCTTTTGGTTAAAGATCACTTCTATACTATTGGAAGACAACACGTCAACATAATCAATATAAGGTATTACCGGATTGTCAGCATCTACTGAATTGAGTGAGCCGGGCGTCCCGCCCTCACGTTCCCTACTCGCTACCCAGTTCGCAGCTCCCGCACAAGGTGAATACGGATCAATCTGCTCTAACGACCATCCTCCTTCAGATTTGTCTTTGTCACAATACCAAGAAATATCAAAATCAACTGATGAAATAAGTATCTGGGTGTTATCATAAAGAGCGATATGAGCACCCGAATTTGTTATAGAAAAACTCGAAAAACCAACACAATAGCCGTATTCACTTAAGTATGGAACAGCCTCTTCTTTACACAAAATCAGATAGCTAACAGGCTGAATCACAACGTCTTGCGTTATTATCTTTTCGCTGTTGTTGATGACGAAAACCCAGTCTTTCAACTTAATTTGAAAATTCTTGGTATTGTACAACTCCACGTATTCAAAAGAAGGTAAACCGACGCTCGGCTCCGGGTCTGCCATGATTTCGTTTATCACCACATCATTTTCATGCGGAGTATAATGGATGAACGTATGCCTGATGTCTTCCGAAATATTTCCAGCTAAATCTTGTATCTTGCTGATAATCAGTGTATAACTGATTTCTTCTTCAATAGTATTAGCAAAAGACAATATAACAGATGAGTGACTTACGCCAAATTCCGCATACATCGGTTTACCTATCTGATTATCAATAACATAATTGTCAGCGTCGAGAACAAAATTATCATCGAGCGACTCTGAAAATTCAAGTTGTAACTTATTGTATTTCAACACAATAACATCTTTAAGTACAGGTGGCTCCGTATCTAAAATGAGAGGACCGGCATAAACATCATCAAGGAATACTTTTTTAGCGTTACTCGCACTGAAAGTGGTTTTTATTCCGAACTTGCCTTCGACTGTATATGTTCTATCAACGCCTTGAGCCTCAAGAAGATAATCGCCATTACCCATCTTATCGACAAAAATTTTCCACGTGCCTTCCGCATCACGAATCACTTTAAAAAAGGCAGAAAACGCCGATGCTATGAATGTGTCAGTACCACGGCATACGCTCACACTTGACGTACCGTCAAGACGTTGTAAATCAACAACATCATTGTTTCCTGCCTCGCCGAATCTAACAAAATATTTATCACATAGGTAAACATCACAATAATTCTTGCTTGAAGGTGCAAAAGCCTCCCTAAGCCAGAAATGCCACTCAAATTCTTGATTTTCAGTACTTTCAGGTGGTATTTCTTCCTGACAAAACAGCATGGCGTTTCCTGCTTCCGACGCATTCAGTTGCAGTTGAAGAGCATCATTCACCTTAAACATATTATCCGTGCCGCTCCAGACCGGATTTTCTGTAAAATCGCCGTCAGAGAAGTCATCATAAACCTGTGCAAGGCTCTGAAAAGGCACTATTAATAAAAGGAGTGCCATTATTCTTAACATTTTTACATCCATAATATCAAATGTTAGAGTTTTTTTGTAATTTTGCGCAAAAGTAAAACATATTTTTTTACCATGCTTCATTTTTAACATTATTTAACTTTTGTTGCTTGAAGATGAAGCATTTGTTAAAAAATTTTAACTAAGAATGGGTAAAAACATGAAAATAGCTGTCATTGGAGCCACAGGACTTGTCGGACAAAAGATGCTTCAAGTGTTAGAAGAGCGCAATCTGCCGATGGACGAACTTATCGTGGCGGCGTCGGAACGTTCCATAGGGAAAAAAACCTTATTTAATGGCCGTGAACACACTTTGATTTCCGTTGAAGATGTGATAGAAAAGCGTCCTGACATTGCGATATTCTCAGCCGGAGCGGAGGCATCATTGAGATATGCGCCGTTTTTTGCGGAAAAAGGCACCTACGTTATAGACAACAGTTCTGCTTGGCGTAAAAAAGAAAGCATTCCGTTGGTGGTTCCAGAAATCAATGCAAATGACATTAACGTTGATACTCATATCATTGCGAATCCCAACTGCTCTACTATAGGGCTTGTGATGGCTCTTGCGCCCATGCACCGCCGCTACGGAATAAAGCGCATCGTGGTATCGACGTATCAGTCGGTGAGCGGCAGCGGCATCAAAGGACTAAACCAGCTACATTGTGAACAACGTGGTGAAAAAGCCGAAAATCCAGCTTATCCGCATCAAATACACGAAAACATCATACCACACGGAGGCAATTTCCTCGAAGACGGGAACACCACCGAAGAGAACAAACTCATCTTCGAGACAAACAAAATATTACATTCAAATATAGCAGTTTCAGCAACTGTAGCACGCGTCCCAGTATATGGAGGACATTCAGAATCAGTGAATGTTGAGTTTTCACAACAATATGATTTACAAGAAATTAGACACATTTTAGAAACAACACAAGGCGTCATTGTGAGTGACAATCCAAGTGAAAACCTGTATCCTACCCCGCTGATGGCTTACGACAGAGACGAGGTTTTCGTAGGGAGGCTGCGACGTGACAATAGCATTGATAACGGACTGAATTTCTGGGTTGTAACAGATAACATAAGAAAAGGCGCGGCAACAAACGCAGTTGAAATAGCAGAGTATCTAATCAATAAATTCGACTTTTAAATACTATTTTGTGACGAAATTCGGATATTTGTGATGAATTTCGGAAAAATTCGACTTTTAGATATATCAGATGAAAATTTATTACGACATATCAGATTTTAAAAAAGTACCGAACAGCATAGTCACCATCGGGACATTCGACGGAGTACATCGAGGTCATCAAGAGATATTAAAAAAGATGGTGGACAAGGCTGATAAGATTAATGGTGAAACAGTGGTGGTGACGTTTTACCCCCATCCGAGGCAAGTGCTTTCAAAAGGTACTCACGACATCCGTTTTATCTCCACACAAAAAGAAAAAATCGAACTTCTTGAAAAGTCGGGTATTGATAATCTCATCATTATAAAATTTACAGAAAATTTTTCAAAGATATCATCGGAAGACTTTATCAAAAACTACATTGTGAAAAACATAGAGCCGGCAGAGCTTGTCATCGGCTACGACCATCATTTCGGAAACAACCGTCAAGGAGATTTTGAACAACTCTATAAGCTTGGAAATCAATATCATTTTAAGGTAGAAAAAATCCAGGAAAAAGATATTGATAACGTGGCTGTCAGTTCGACAAAGATACGAGATTTTCTCGCAAAAGGAGACATTTACCATGCAAATATGCTGCTTGGCTATCAGTTTTCATATACAGGGAAAGTCGTCCACGGCAAAGGATTCGGGCATAAAATGGGATATCCGACGGCAAATATAGAGGTTGGCGAGGAATTTAAAATCATTGAAAAAGCCGGTGTTTATGCCACTTACGTTGAACTTGACGGCATATTGTATCCATCAATGACTTATATCGGAAATCGCCCGACATTAGAGGACAATCGTCCGCAAAGTATTGAAACTCATTTATTTAATTTTAACGAAGAGCTTTACGGGAAGGTAATAAGGATATTATTTGTGAAATTTGTGAGAGACGACAAGAAATTTTCCGACACAGATACTTTAAAGCATCAAATCGACGTTGATAAACTTAATATTATGAACATTTTAAATAAAAAATCATGAAAAAATTTTCAACATTATTTGCGATTATTTGCCTTCTCGGGATGACGAAGGTGAATGCATGCACTAACTTCCTTGTCACCAAGGGAGCCTCAGCCGACGGCTCTACGATGATATCGTATGCCGCTGATTCTCATGTACTTTACGGTGAGTTATACCATTATCCAGCGGCCGACTATCCTGAAGGCGCAATGCGTGACCTCTACGATTGGGACAGCGGAAAATATCTCGGTCAGATTCCTGAGGTGAGACACACCTACAATGTAGTAGGCAATATGAACGAATGGCAACTCGCCATCGGTGAGACGACATACGGCGGTCTCGACACTCTTTGGCACGGCGATGGCCTGATGGACTATGGCACATTGATTTACATCTCGTTACAACGTTGCAAGACAGCACGTGAAGCTATCAGAAATATCGCGGAGCTGACAGCAAAATATGGTTATATTAGCGAAGGTGAGTCGTTCTCCATCGCCGACCCCAACGAGGTATGGATTATGGAAGTGATAGGCAAAGGCAAGTTTGAGAAAGGCATGGTATGGGTGGCACGTCGTATCCCCGACGGATACGTGTGCGGACACGCCAACCAAGCACGCATCACCACCTTCCCTCTCGCCAAGAAAAACAAAACATCAGTCACATCAAAAGATTTTAAGAAATTCATGAGCGACAGCAGCATCGACTGTATCTATTCACACGATGTCATTTCCTTTGCAAAGAAAAATAATCTGTATGTCGGAAGAGACGAAGACTTCTCATTCTCAGACGTTTACGCTCCGGTAGATTTCAGTGGAGCGCGAGCCTGCGAGATACGCGTCTGGGCCATGTTCAACCAGATTACCGACGGCATGGACGCCTATTGGGATTATGCGACAGGACGCAACATCATGCGCACAAAGCCTTACGTGAAAGGTGAGCCGCAAACAGTGGAGAACTTCCCGAGCAACAGAATGCCACTTTGGGTTAAACCTAACAATAAGGTGTCGGTTATCGACATGATGAATTTCATGCGTGACCATCTCGAAGGCACCGAACTTGACATGCGCCTTGACCTCGGAGCAGGTCCGTTCCACTGCCCATATCGTTGGCGTCCAATGAATTGGGAAATCGACGGAGTGGAATATGTTCATGAAAGAACGACAGCCACACAGCAGACAGGATTCTCGTTTGTGACACAGAGCAACGCTAACAGCATCCCAGAAATCGGTGGCATCATCTGGTGGGGCGTCGATGACGCTGCAAGCACCGTTTATTGCCCGATGTACAGTTGCATGACAGAAATTCCGCTCTGCTACCGTGTCGGTAATGGCTCTATGATGGAATTTTCCGAGACAGCAGGATTCTGGATTTTCAACCAAGTGTCAAATTTCGCCTATACAAAATATGATTTCATCCATCCGGAGATTGCAGAAAAACAAGCACAATACGAACATGGATGGCTTGCGGAGACACGTGATATCAGCAACAAGGCTGCGGAGATTTACGCTAACAACCCTGCTGAAGCGGTGAAGTTCCTCACAAAATATTCAAACACAGAGGCTACTAAATTGTGCGCCGACTGGAAGATGTTCTATCAATATCTATTCGTGAAATACCTTGACGGCAATATCAAGACGACACGTGAGAAGCCAGAAGGTTATAAATATTACGCTCCGAAAGTGGAATGGCCAAGATACAGCGACGAGTTTTACAAAGCCATTATCGAGGAAACGGGGGATAAGCTTAAAGTTTATTAGTTTGGAGTTTGAAGTGTGAAGTGTGAAGTGTGAAGTTTGGAGTGACTTTATGTTTTTAACTTTTAAACTTTCCAACTTTATAAACTTTATGGTAATGTTGCCAAAAATAGTTGGTGACTAAGGTCAAAAAGCCTACAGTAAACCTGCAATAATCTGCTCGATGCCGATTCCTTCAGCTTGAGCGGTATAGTTACGGACAAGGCGGTGTCTGAGAACAGGCACTGCCACTTTTTTTACGTCCTCGATGTCGGGAGAAAATTTGCCGTTCATGAGGGCGTTTGCCTTGGCACCTATGATAAGATATTGCGATGCACGTGGTCCCGCGCCCCAGCTGAGGTATCTGTCAGCCCATTCGTGCGCACGCCCCGTGTGAGGACGTGTCTTCGACACGAGACCGACAGCGTATTCATACACGTTATCAGGCACGGGTACACGACGTACTAACTGCTGAAAATACAGTATCTCATCGGCTGTCATGACGGCTTCTATATGATTTTTAGCAGCTACGGTGGTGTTTTTCACTACAGCTATCTCTTCCTCATAAGAAGGATAATCGAGCAACAAGTTAAACATAAAACGGTCGAGTTGCGCTTCCGGCAACGGATATGTACCTTCCTGCTCGATAGGATTTTGCGTTGCGAGGACAAAAAACGGTTCGCTCAACTTATACGTCTTGCCCGAAACGGTGACGTTTTTCTCCTGCATTGCCTCAAGCAATGCCGCCTGCGTCTTGGGAGGCGTACGGTTTATCTCATCGGCAAGGATGATGTTGGCAAAGACAGGACCTTTCACAAACTTAAACTGACGCGACTCGTCGAGAATCTCTGTCCCAACGATGTCGGACGGCATCAGGTCGGGAGTGAACTGTATCCTACTGAAACTCAGTCCCAACGCCTGTCCTATAGTATTGATTAACAACGTCTTGGCAAGTCCGGGGACACCGACTAAGAGAACATGTCCTTGGCAAAAGATAGACAAAATGGTATCATGAATCACCTCGTTTTGGCCAACTATGACCTTGGCGATTTCTTTTTTCAACAATTCATATTTCTGCACGAGAGCCTTGGCTCCTTCAACATCACTATTGTACATATTTATCAGTTGTTCAGTTATTCAGTTGTTCAGTTAAACTGACTAACTATTTATTAACGTTCCAGTCAAATTGAAAATCGCAGTCGCAATAGTCTTCACTGATTTTCACGTATGCCTTACTTGATTTCGCAATAATCCATTTATTGATGGCATCCTGACGCAGTTTTTGCATTGTCCATTGTTGAATCAGGGCGTAGTCTTCTTTCAGGTTAGCCTTATGTGGTGTGGTTTTCTTCTTGATAATCAACAATCTGTAAGCATCTTTATCGTTTTTGGTTTTCATCGGCACTGGGTTACTCACATCGCCGACGTTGAGTTTATTGACGACCACCGACACTTGTTGGTCGAGGTCTTCTGCCGCAAACATCGTGCTTCCCGTGTTAGGATTGACGAGGTAGCCGCCATTCACCTTGTCGTCTTCATCGCTGAATTTTTTCACAGCCTCTTCGAAAGTGATGCTGTCGTTTCTGATAAGGTTTGCGATAGAATCCAGTTCGTTGTAAGCTGTCTGCAGTGCATCAGGTGACACTTTCACAGTAAGGAGTATATGGCGTACGTTTACATAATCGCCACGACGTTCAATGAGTTGTATGATATGAAAACCATATTCTGTTTCGACCACTTCCGATATTTCTCCGTCTTTCAAAGCAAATGCCGCTGCTTCAAATTCAGGTGCGAACTCGCCACGTCCGTGCAAACCGAGTTCACCACCTTTCTTAGCAGACCCGGGGTCTTCGGAGTAAAGCAAAGCCAATGTAGAGAAACGCTCACCTTTTAAGATGCGGCTACGGAGTCCGTAAAGTCTCTCTTTCACAGCAAGTTTCTCGTCGAGTGTGATAGGCGGTTTTTTCACAAGTTGCGCTATCTCGTACTGTGCACTTATCATCGGGATAGAGTCTTTCGGGATGTTACGGAAAAACTCACGCACGTCGCTTGGAGTCGCATTTACACCCGACACTATGGAACGTTGCACCTCTTCCATCAACTGCTTCTCTTTCAATGTCTTACGAAGCTCTTCTCTTATCTCCGACATGGTCTTGTCATAATAACTCTCAAGTTTTTCCTGCGAGCCTAACTGACTGATATAGTAGCGGATATAACGCTCCACATCGGAGTTAATCTGATCGTCAGACACCTCGATACTGTCGAGTTCAGCCTGATTGAGCATCAATTTCCTGAAGAGTTGGTCCTCAAGAATCTCGCAACGGATGCTGTTCGCACTCCCCTTGACACCCCCCTGAAGCCTGTATTGCATATATTGCTCTTCAATTTCCGACTGCAATATAATATTTTTGCCTACAACGGCTACTACCCTATCTATAACTTGTGCTTGTTGAGCGTAAAGCATTGTATTACAAGCAGTTATAAAAATAATTACAGCAAAAATCCTTTTTAGTTTCATAGTAAAAACCTTAAAAAATTTCAAAAACACGATCTTTTACCGCCTTGTTATACAGGCTGTTATTCATTTTATCGATGAGAGCTTTCTTCCTCATATTCAATATGATATACCTGATAGCTTCCTTTTCCATCTCAAAAGGTGAATTGTCTCCGATTTTACGATACTCGCAAATTCTTATACAATAGGTATTCTCATCGCGGTCAAATCTCAGGAACTGATTTCTTTGTAAATAATTGACCTGATTAATGTTAAGGCTGTATTTTTCAACTATTTCATCAAAAACACGCCACTCATCCACATTCAACTCGTAGCTTATGCAATATTTTTCAGCCATTGAGCGAATCGAATCAACGAGAAGGGTTTCCTTGGTGTTCATCAACTTCATGATTTGCCATTTTTTATTGCTTTTTCCATCGATTTCGACAGCTGCAATCCGAGCAATATTGTTGCCGAGTTTAAAATTAGCACTATTTGCCTTGAAATAATTCGATAATTCAACATCAGAGACGACAGTATCGAGATTTTTTTCTATCAATTTTGACTCATACTTATAGATTATCAATGAGTTACGATAATCTTCTATTTGTTTTGAGAAATCAAGTTCCGATTTGTCGATATCGTTCTCAGCCTGATGAATGAGCAATTGCCTACGAATCCAGTTATCGATAAAGGCCTTTGTCCTGACGAGGCTATCAGTAGTGCTAATTCCGTCATAAAGAACACTTTGTAAGTCAGACTGGTACAGATTTTTGCCATAAACGGTAGCCACGATTTTGTCGCCGTTGCCGTTTTTCTCACTTTGACAAGAAATCAAGGTCAGAATAAGCATCAGTCCGATTACAAATTTACATCTCATTTTATAAGCAATTTAATAGTATTTTTTAACTTTCTCCAATATTTTTGCATTAACGGAGACAGGATATTTAGCTTTCAGGGCTTCAATCCAGTCAGCTTCGAGTTTCGCCTGATATGCCGATGTAATCAAGCCTCTCACCTCATTAAACATCTTAGGTTCAGGCTCACGCACTTCTAAAATCTTGATAATCGTGGTTGTATTATCCACTGTTGAAGGGACAATCTTCACTGCTCCGACATTCCACTCCATCTCATCGACATTGATATTATCGCCTTCCTGGAAATAAGGAGAACGAACCTTAACGCCATTCAGACTCTCGTTTTTGACTACAGATTTCAAGCTATCGTAACTGATATCCTGCAAGATAAGTTCTTCGGCGCGGGACAAATTTTCCTCTGAATTTACTGTCATGACAATAGTTTTAACACGTTTGCCCCACATATATTCATCTTTATGTTCTTTATAAAAATTTTGCAGTCCTACGGTATCTTTTTCAGCTTTTTTCCAGACTTCTTTATCCATCAAATCGAAGAGAAGGATGCCATCGTGATATTCCTGAACGAGAAGATTAAAGTCGTGATATTTTTCTTCGAGATGAGCATCTTCGTAAGCAAAAGCTACCTCTTTCAGATATTCATCATACAACAGATAAGCGTAGGAAGCCGACGACATGAAAGGCTGTTTTATCTGTTTTTGCTTGATAAACTCAACAAAATCAGCGATTTTATATTCTTCTTTATTAAATTTAAAGAGGGTTTTATTAACGTCGATACCTTCAGCCATAACGTAATCGCCTTCTTTCAGGGTGCTATCGATAGTAGCTATGAAAGCGTCTTTAACTTTAGTACACTCTTTGAATTTATTTTCTTTCATGAGACGTTTCAACACCACGTCGTCGCTCACTTTGGCGCGCATGTCTTTTTCGACGCGTTTTTTTATATTTTCTTTTTCTTGTTCAATGTCACCAATGCCGGATGTAGAGATACGTTTGATGATATGATAGCCGTAGCTTGTCTTCACTGGCTCTGAAAATTCGCCATCGTTCAGTTTTTTCACTTCGTCGATAAACTCGGGTACTATCTGACTTACTTTGAATGGAGTAAGTTGACCGTCACGATTAGCCGTGCCTTTGTCGTCGGAATATTTTCGCACTATGACATCCCAGTTTGAGCCGTCTTTTTCTATTTCGTTATAAATATTGGTCATTTTTGCTTTCACCACAGAATCCCCTTTCATAGGGTCGTTTTCATCTACGGCGAGGAAGACATGAGCTGCTCTTACCGAGCCACAGGCCGGTGTTCTTGAGTTCACTTTTATCAGGTGATAGCCAAAGTCGGAGCGCACAGGCATCGACACCTCGCCCTCTTTAGTGTTATAGGCACCTGTTTCGAAAGGATAAACCATATCAAAAGCCGTGAAATATCCGAGGTTGCCACGGTTTCCCTTGTAGGGACGTCCGTGTAAGACGGTGTCGCGTGCTGAGGGGTCTTCTGAGGCATCAGCTGCCACGTCGCCGAAGTCTTCGCCTTTAATGACACGTTCACGGAGTTTCATTGCCTTGTTAAAAGCCGCGAGAGTATCGGCAGGGACGGCGTGAAGGTCGCAACTCACGAGGATGTGCGAGGCGTTAATATCCCAACGCAGCCTCTCGTAAGCCTCTTCGATGAGCTGTTCAGTAGCAGCCTCGTTAGAGAAATAAGGCTTGGCAAGTTGTTTACGATAGCCCTGATACTCTTTGACGAACTTAGGCATCGTATCCATCATAAGTGATTCAGCTTCAATAACTTTCAGTTTAAATTTGATATACATATCAAGGTAGTCATCAACATTTTTCTTATCGATAACTTCGCTTTTGACATTATTTTTCTCATAGACTTCCATAAAATCATTAGCGGATATTTCTTTATTGCCCAGTGTTATCAAAGTCTTTGATTTCCAACCCTGCGCAAATAGAAGAGTTGGCGCCATCATTGCAAATAGAACTAATAATTTTTTCATTTTATTCCCCTTTGTTTAGTTAATCAGTTTGTCAGCTGTCCAGTTAATCAGTTAACAGAACAATTGAGTAACTGAATAACTGAATAACTTGTAATTTATTATGCTTTTGTGCTATAGTTTGGTGATTCTTGTGTGATAGTGATGTCATGCGGATGGCTTTCGCGCATTCCTGATGCCGTTATTTTGATGAAGCGGGCGTTATGCAGTTCTTCTATAGTATGAGAGCCGGTATAGCCCATGCCTGCGCGGAGGCCGCCCACTAGTTGATAGACCACTTCCGAGAGGCTACCTTTATAAGGGACGCGGCCGACGATGCCTTCCGGCACGAGTTTTTTGATATCGTCTTCCATATCTTGGAAATAGCGGTCTTTAGAGCCTTTTTGCATAGCTTCGAGAGAACCCATTCCACGATAAGACTTATATTTTCTACCTTCGAATATGATAGTATCGCCAGGTGATTCGTTGACGCCGGCGAACAGTGAGCCAGCCATTATTGAGGAGGCGCCTGCGGCTATAGCCTTGACGATGTCGCCTGTGTAACGGATGCCGCCGTCAGCTATCACAGGGATGCCGCTTCCTTTGAGAACTTCGGCGACGTTATATACAGCTGTCAGCTGTGGCACGCCTATGCCTGCGATGATACGTGTAGTGCAGATGGAGCCTGGTCCTATACCCACTTTGATAGCATCAACATCGAGTTTCGCGAGTTCTTTAGCAGCCTCGGCGGTGGCGATATTGCCTATGACGAGGTCGATGTTCGGGAATTTGTCACGTAGTTGTTTTGTGACGTTGAACACGTTTTTTGAGTGACCGTGTGCAGTATCTACGACGATAGCATCGACGCCGGCATTGACGAGAGCCTGTGCACGTTCTATGGTATTGTATGTGATACCCACGGCAGCCGCCACGCGCAAGCGGCCGTGCTCGTCTTTTGAAGCATTTGGACGCGCCTTGATTTTTATTATGTCCTTATATGTGATAAGACCGATGAGATGATTATGTATGTCAACGACGGGCAGTTTTTCTATCTTATGTTCCTGTAAAATGTCGGCAGCAGTAGCAAAATCGGTGAACTCGGTGGTGGTGATGAGGTTTTCTTTTGTCATCACCTCCGAGATAGGGCGTTCCGTCTGGCGTTCAAAGCGGAGGTCACGGTTAGTGACGATGCCCACGAGGACGTTATCGTCGTTTACTACGGGGATACCGCCTATATGAAACTCGTTCATCAGTTTAAGGGCGTCGCGCACGAGAGCACCTTCTTTTATCGTCACGGGATTGATAATCATGCCGTTTTCAGCACGTTTCACCTTAGTCACTTCGGCAGCCTGTTGTTCTATAGTCATGTTTTTATGCAGCACGCCGATGCCGCCTTCTTGAGCTATAGCGATAGCCATCGGGGCTTCTGTGACAGTGTCCATACCAGCTGTCACGATAGGGATGTTGAGGCCGATATGGCGCGAGAAATTGGTTCTCAAATCAGCGTCACGCGGGATAATGTCACTATAAGCAGGGATAAGTAAGACGTCGTCGTAGGTCAGACCTTCTTCAACAAATTTTTCATTTTTCGACATAATATGCGGTTTTTAATTTTATCTGTTTAATTAATCCGCAAAAATACAAAAAAAGTTTGAATATGTGTGAAATTTATTAATTTTGCGGTATGAAAACACCTCAATATCTGAAAAAAGGCTCCAAGATAGCTCTCGTCGCGCCGGCACGTAAAATCTCTCGCGATGAGGTGACTGCTGCCGTCTCGTGGATAAGAAAAAACGGCTTCGTTCCCGTTTACGATGACCGCTTATTCGCTGAGTATCACCAACTTGCAGGCGATGACGACTTCCGCGCAAGCGTGCTTCAACACTATCTCGACAGAGACGACATCGACGCCATTTTGTGCGTGAGAGGAGGCTACGGCACCATAAGAATCATCGACAAACTCGATTTCACCGGTTTCGAGAAACATCCGAAATGGATTGTGGGCTACAGCGACGTGACGGTGCTTCACGCCAAGATGCAACAGCTTGGTTATCAGAGCATTCACGGCACTATGGCGATAAATTTCGAGAAGAACACCAAAGAAGCGTTGGAGACGCTGTATGAGGCTCTCACCAACCCGTCATTTCGACCGGCTTCTAACATGAAAAGCACTGCATTGCTGAAGATTTCTCCACTCCCTACGGTCGGTCGAAATGACAAACAAGATGACGTAGGTCGAAATGACAAACAAGATGACGTCGGTCGGGATGACAAACAAGATAACGTCGGTCGGGATGATATTGTGGTCGGCGGAAATCTGTCGGTTTTATATTCGATGTTAGGCTCCGACCTGTTTCCGGAGACTGACGGTAAAGTGTTGTTTATCGAGGATTTGGACGAATATCTTTATCACATCGACCGCATGATGACGGCGTTGAAACGAGCTGGAAAGCTCGCTCGCCTGAAAGCGCTGATGGTGGGAGCGTTCAGCGACATGCACGACAACACCATACCGTTTGGCATGACAGCCAAGGAAATCATCTTTGAGAAGGTGAAAGAATACGGCTACCCTGTGATTTGGGATTATCCCGCCGGACATATTGATGATAACAGGGCAATAATCTTTGGATGATATTTTGCCATTAGCCATTAGCCATTAGAAATTGTACTCTCCAACTAATAGCTAATGGCTATTTAGAACAACTCTTTGAAAAGTTGTCCTATTGTGGCAATCGGCACCACTTTGACATTGTATTTGCCGGTATCGAGGCCTTTTGCGCTGTATTTCGAGATGAATATTTTATTGAAGCCGAGTTTGTCGGCTTCTGCTATGCGTGCCTCCACCCTGTTGACGGCGCGTACTTCGCCTGAGAGGCCCACCTCCGCTGCAAAAGCGCATCGTCCGTCGATGGCGATGTCTTCGCTTGACGACAGCACCGCTGCCACCACTGCGAGGTCTATGGCGGGGTCATCGACACGCAAGCCGCCGGCGATGTTGAGGAACACGTCTTTGGCACCGAGACGGAAACCGGCACGTTTCTCGAGGACCGCTAAAAGCATATTAAGCCGGCGGATGTCGAAGCCTGTGCAGGAACGTTGCGGGGTACCGTAAGCCGCCGAGCTGACAAGTGCCTGCGTCTCCACAAGCATCGGGCGCAAGCCCTCCACCATAGCGGCGATGGCTATGCCACTGACTGCTGTCTCACGTTGCGAGAGCAGTATCTCACTCGGATTTCTCACCTCGCTCAAGCCGTCGGCGTCCATCTCGAAGATGCCGAGTTCCGACGACGAGCCGAAACGGTTCTTCACCGTGCGCAAGATACGGAAACCGTAATGACGGTCGCCCTCAAACTGAAGCACCGTATCGACAATATGCTCAAGAATCTTAGGTCCTGCGATAGTGCCGTCCTTGGTGATATGCCCGATGAGAAACACCGGCACATGAAACGATTTGGCTATTTTGTTCATCTCCGCCGCCGTCTCCCGAATCTGGCTGATGCTGCCTGCCGTAGCCTCCACTGATGGCGACTCCAAGGTCTGAATAGAGTCGATTATCACTATGTCGGGCTGCACCTCTTTGACGCTTTTTAAGATGTCTTGAGTATCTGTCTCGTTGAGTATCAAGCAGTTATCGTTTTCAATACCGATTCTATCGGCACGCATTTTTATTTGTTGGCGGCTTTCCTCACCCGACACGTAGAGTACCTTTTTGTTTTTTATATGCAGTGCCATTTGAAGGAGCAGGGTCGATTTTCCTATTCCCGGTTCGCCACCGAGGAGTACTAAAGAGCCTGGCACGAGACCGCCGCCGAGGACGCGGTTCAACTCCCCGCAACCTAAATCAATACGTTCCTCTTGTGCGCTCGTAACCTCACGTATAGGAGTAGGATTACTTTTAAAATCAACGTCGTTAGAAACGGTTCTGCTGTCTTTTCCCGTCACCACCGTCTCTTCCACGTAGCTGTTCCACGCCCCGCATCCCGGGCAATGACCTATCCATTTGGGTGACTCGTTGCCACATTCTTTGCAAAAAAACACAGTTTTTGTCTTAGCCATAACAAATTTTATTTTTGCAAAAATAATAAAATCTAAAAACCCAAAAACTAAATCTCCAGAAAATTTGTTACCCCATCATTAAAATTTAAAAAAATTTCTTTCTATTCAAAAATTTACTATCTTTGTGACTTTAAAATAGGCTCAGCATGAAGAAATTTACCATTCTAACATTCTTTCTTTTGCTAACAATATCTCTCTTTGCCCAAGATATTACCGTCAGCGGCACTGTCACCTCATCAGAGGACCAGATGGGGATTCCAGGCACTGCCATCAGGGTGATGAGAAACAGCACTGGCACCGTGACCGACCTTGACGGCTTTTATACTTTAACAGCAAGAAGTAACGACACCTTGGAATTTTCTTTCATGGGTTACAAAAAAATGATTATCGCCATTGACGGCCGTAAGACTATCGACGTGGTGATGAGTCCTGATGCCCAGATGCTTGAGAGTGTGGTGGTGACCGCACTCGGCATTAAGAGGCAGAAACGCGAGCTTGGCTACGCCACCGAGGATTTCGGCGGTGAGCTTTTAGCTAAGTCGGGAAGCGACAACATCATCAGCGCGTTGAGTGGACGTTCGGCGGGTGTGCAAATCATCAACAGCGACGGTGTGACAGGAGGCTCCTCCCGTATTGTGATAAGGGGCAACAACAGCATCTTCGGCGACAACCAGCCTCTCATCGTTGTTGACGGAGTACCCATGACTAACGAGGGCGGCGTGACGAGCTGGAGCGGCGGTCAGGACTGGGGTACCGCACTGAATAACATCAACCAAGAAGACATCGAAGACATCAGCATCTTGAAAGGACCTACCGCTGCGGCACTATATGGCTCACGTGGCGGCAACGGCGTGCTTCTCATCACGACGAAAAAAGGTAAGAAACAGGAAGGTCTCGGCATCAACTTCTCGACATCCTATAAACTGACAACGCCTTACGGCTATCGCTCGGTGCAGAACAAATACGGCGCAGGCGGACCTATCTCTATCATGACGCCCACGCTGACAATGGACGCCGACGGCAATTACATATACGTCGATAACTACAGCTCCGAGAACGGTCCGGGCGGCGAGAACACCAACAGCACTTTTGGCTACTACGGCGGCTCGGTGTCGTGGGGCCCGGTGATGGACGGCACCACGATGACATGGTGGGACGGCAGCACGAGAAACTATTCGCCACAACCCGATAACCTCTCCATGCTGTATAAAAACGCGGCGACATCCATCAACAGCCTCTCATTCCAAAACGCGGGTGACTTCGGCTCGGTGCGCGTCGGCATCACCAACGAACACAGCGACGCCATCATTGACAACTGCAACCTCAACCAGACTACCATTAACGTAGGCTCACTCCTTAACATCTCAAAAAAAATAAAAGCCGACATCGCTATCACCTATATCGACTATAAACGACTAAACTCACCTATACTCGGCGAGTCGTATTACAACTTCAACAAAGGTCTCCTCTACAGCTGGCCGAGAAGCTGGCAAGGCATTGAATCACAGGAATATGAACAGCCAGACGGCACGCAGACGGTGTGGGATAACTACCCGTTCAGATATATGTATCAAAACACTTTCTGGAATTTTTATAACAACAATACCACTCTCAACCGCGACAAACTCTTCGGCTCGTTGCGCCTTATCTACGACGTCACCGACTGGTTCATGCTCTCCGGCAAGGCAGCCATCGACTTCGGCTACGACCAATACGAGACGAAACATAAACCCACGCTCAGCAACGGCATCACAGGAGGCTACTACAGCCAAAACATCAGCCGCGACTATACCTTAGACGCCGAGTTCCTCGGAACGTTATACAAAGACAATATCTTCAACAGCATGTTTAACGCCAAACTCTCATTCGGCGGCGAGCGTTACTACCGCAACAAATACGCCATGTGGGCTGGCACCGGCACATGGGCATACTCTAACCTCTACACCTTCTTTAACTACGTGAGCGGCACCAACGAGACAGCAATGTTCCCGAAAGAGTCGCGCTATGAAAAACAAGTCAATTCTCTTTATGGATTTTTTAATGTGTCGTATAAGAAATTCCTGTTCCTTGACTTGACAGGTCGCAACGACTGGTCATCGACGCTGCCGATGGACAACAACAGCTATTTCTATCCTTCGGCCACCTTGAGTTTCATCCCGACGGAGGCTTTTATCATCAACTGGAGATTTATCAGCTTTATGAAACTGAGAGCTTCGGTGGCTATGACCGCTGCCGACGACAGTCCTTATCAGCTTGACTTCACCTATAACACCGGCTCGTTCGGAGGTCAGATGACCGCAAGTCTGCCAGGACAGGTGCCACCGTTGCAGCTGAAACCACAACGTCAGCGTTCCTACGAGGTAGGCATGGAGGTAGGTCTCTGGGACAAATTAAACATCGACTTCACCTACTACGACATCTATTCATGGGATCAGATTCTGTCGGCACCACTCGCGCCCTCATCAGGCTCAAGTAGCGTGCGCATCAACACAGGCGTAGTGACCAACAAAGGCATCGAGGCTATCATCAACTACAATGTATATCAGACACCTAAGAGCTATCTTCAGCTTGGACTTAACTTCGCGCGAAACACCAACAAAATCGTGAGTTTAGGCGGTGCCGACATGTATATCCTCTCGGAGGTATGGGGAGCCAACGGTCCTGCCATCGCCGTGCAGGAAGGTGAGGAATATGGCACCATCTATGGCTGGGACTACGTCTATACCCTGACTCTTGATGACGGCACCACGGTAGGCCCGTTCTACGATAGCAACGGCAATGCCCTGCCCTTGCTCAACGAAAGCGGAACAGAATACCTCAAGACGCCAGGACGCGTGCCTGTTGGCAACAGCGCTCCTTGGGTGACAGGCGGTTTCAACTTCACCTTTAACTATAAAAACTTCTCTGTTTACGGCCTTGTGGATGCCAAGATAGGAGGTCAGATTTACTGCGGCTCATACGTCATAGCGATGCAGACTGGTCAGAGCCTCGAAACCCTTTATGAACGCGATGGCAACGGACTGCCACTCTATGATGACGATGGCAACTTCGTCGGAAACTACGGCGTGATATTGCCAGGCGTTTATGTCGATCCTGTGACGGGAGTAGCCACGGAAAATGACAACGTGGTACACTATTATTACAAATATATGCCTAACTTCGGCGGATGGGGCAACTACCTAACCACCCCGGGCATAGTGGAAAACACTTGGATTAAAATGAGAGAGATAACCATAACTTATAACTTCCCGAAACGACTTCTGGAAAAAACAAAGGTGTTTCAGTCGGCATCCATCTCGCTCACCGGCCGCGACTTGTTCTATTTCTACAAGACGCTGCCCGACAATATCAACCCGGAAGGCACCCTCGGCACAGGCAATGCACAAGGTCTGGAATACGGCTCATACCCGATGACAAGGTCATTCCTGTTCACATTAAAAGTAGGGATATGATTATGGCAAATTGGACAAATTAAACGGATTTTACATAGAAAAAAATTAAAGAGATGAAGAGATACCTTTTAGTGATAATGACCTTTAGTATGATGATGGCATCGTGCACAAAAGGTTTTGAGGACATGAACAAAAACCCATTGAAACCGACGGGTACCGACATAGGACCGTTGTTTAACGGGGTGGTCTCAACGCTGACTTATAACGGAAACGAAATGTTTTATCTTGACAATGAGATTTTCTATCCCGAGACGGAGCTTGGTGCTCTCATCTCCGACGCGTGGGGTAACTTCCAGATAGGTACACAGTCGGTGTGGGACAACTATTATTACGCTTTAGCGAATATCCACGACATAGAAAATCGCCTCAAAGAGCTTTGCGACGCTAACAACGACGCCGAGATATCCGACAAGGTGAAGGCACAGCTCATCATTGTTAAGGCTTTCAAGACCTTCAAAGTGACCGACATGTTTGGCGACATCCCTTATTCTGAAGCCGGACATATTTGGTACAACACCGAGAACGCCAGCAACAGAAAGCCAAAATTCGACACTCAGGAATCTATATATAAGAGCCTTCTCAACGAGCTTGTATGGGCGAGAGACGTGTTGAGGAATGATGCCGCAGTAACTTCTTCAGGCAAAGAATATTATTCTTTGGGAAGCTATGATGTGTTGTATGCCAACAATTACGAAAAATGGGCCAAGATAGCCAACTCTTTAATACTGAAACACGCCCTTAGGATGCGTGACAAAGACAGTAGCTTCGCCGACCCGCTTCTCGTTGAGGGATACAGCCTTCCCATCATCGACGATTATTGGGCTGGAAGTGGCGGCTTCGCCTTATGGCCTGCCTCGTTAAACAACAGCGTGGGCGATGTCAACTGGAGTTTCCGCGAGCATCGCAATCTACGCATGGGAGAAACGGCCTTCTCGGTGATGTCGCGTTCATCCGACCCGACAGGTGCCGACATCTTCGACCTTAGGATGTACGTGTTTTTTGATACCAACAACAAGACAGCAGAACATCCTGACGGTGCGTGGGTGGCGTTTCCGCAAGAAAAAGACGCGAACACTCCGTCGGAAGGCGGTACACCATACGAAAGAACTCGTGACCAAAACTATGCCTTCAAAGGACCTAAATGTATCTTCTCACCTTTTAATTATTATCTCATAAGAGACAACAGCGACCAGTCAGGCTTCATCCCGAGAGTGCTGATGAGTGCAGCGGAGACGTATTTCATAAAGGCAGAGATAGCGACACTCGGCATAGCAGGAACGCCGATGGACACCGAGGAATATCTTCGTAAGGGAATAGAATATTCTTATCTCCTCTGGATGCAACTCCACGACAACACTACTAACAACTACACCCCGAAATGGTGCAACGAGAGATTTACCTATCCAGCACTCAAAAACGCTCTGAACAGTACTGATTTCTTCTCGCTGGCATCGTCGTATTCGTCACAAATCATGAATGAAATCATCTACATGAACCCGACTTTCCCTTACACGCCTGAGGCATATCTTGAGAAGATACATCAGCAGCGCTGGCTCGACCTGTTCAGACAGCCTGGAGAAGCATGGAGTCTCGCCCGACGCAGTATGGACACGCCTACAACAACGGAACACCGTAAACTCACGTCGTACAGATTGCCCTACCCTCCCACAGAGGTAACATACAACTACGACAACTACACCGAACAAGTGGCGAGAATGTCAAACGGCGACACGCGTCAGACCAAAGTGTGGTGGATGACGAAATAGCTTATCTTTCCAGCGTCAATTTCACAAAAATCAGTTAACAACCGTAAAAATTTGGAATTTTTTTATTAAAATTCACAAAATTTTCAATTAATTTTTCGATTTTAAACCTCAAAATATCTGTTTCACTATCATCTCACTACTTTATCTTCTTCTCCGGATTCTGCTCTAAAAACGCACTCCAGCCTTTGTAACTACGTTTGGCGGTTGGTATCTTCGGCAGCTTCGGGTCGTCGGTGCCACCCACGATGTTGAGCTGGTTCTGAAAACTGTGACAGACCGCCACAGCCATGGCGTCGGTAGCGTCAAGATAGTCGGGATGCTCAGTGAAGTTGCAGAGTTTCTGCACCATCGCGGCGACCTGCTCCTTCGAGGCAGCTCCGTTGCCCGTGATGGATTGCTTGATTTTTCTTGGCGAATACTCGAAAATAGGGATGTCACGATACAAAGCCGCAGCCATCGCGACACCTTGCGCGCGACCGAGTTTCAGCATCGACTGCACATTTTTTCCATAAAATGGAGCTTCAATGGCGAGCTCGTCGGGATGATACTCATCAATTATCTCAAGAACGCGCTCGAAAATTTTTCTTAACTTAAGTGATTGATTACCAAGCTTTGCCAACTTCAAAACGCCCATTCGTAGCATGTTCAGCTCCTTGCCTCGCTGAAGGATGAGACCGTAACCCATGACCATCGTTCCCGGGTCGATACCTAATATTATTCGTTCACTTTTCAAAATTTATTATCTTTGCAGTCGAAATGAATGATAATTCACATAACGCAAAATTAAAAAAAATCGTTGAAACAACGATAAAAATTCTCATTGTCCTTGCCGGATGCTGGGTTCTTTATGTGAAAATCATTAAGAATCAAGACCTTACAGAGATGTGGAACTCTGTGAAAATTTCGTTTTCCTCTCCAAGGAATGTTTTTCTGATGACGCTGGCATTCGTTTTGATGCCGCTCAACATGGCTCTGGAGACTATGAAATGGCAGAAATCAATACAGCCGGTCGAAAATATTCCGTTTAAAAATGCGTTTACGGCGATTTTCACCGGAATCACGGCTGGGATGATGTTTCCTAACAGAACCGGCGACTTCCTCGGACGCATTTTCATACTTGAGAAAGGCAACAGGCTCAAGGCGGCGATGCTCACTTTCGTGGGAAACATAGCACAGATGCTCGTCACGGTGAGCCTCGGCTGCATCGCGCTGATTTTTTTCATCATAAAAAGCCGATATTGGTATCTCATTATTATCTCATTGATAATCATAATATTAGGATTTTTGGTTTATTTCAATATCCATATCGTGCGTCATCTTCAGTGGCTCATCCCCAAAAAATGGCGTCAAAAAACCGAGAAGTATATGCAGATTTTCGGCAGTTATTCAAAGAAAGATTTGTCGGTGATTTTGCTGTTCGCTTTCGCGAAATATGCCGTATATTCGCTGCAGTTTGTGCTTCTCATCCGGGCTTTCGACGTGCCGCTCAACTATTTCCAGGCCATGATTCCGATCATGATGACCTATCTTTTGATGACAGTGATACCCTTTATCACCATCACAGAAATCGCGGTGCGCGGCTCGGTGTGCGTTGTCGTTTTTGAAAAATGGTTGATAATGAATGGAATAAACGCCGAGTTCAGCATGATGGTGTTCTCGGCAAGCACTATGCTTTGGCTGTATAACCTCGCGATTCCGGCTGTCATTGGACTGTTTTTCATCAGGAAATTGAAGTTTATAAGAAGCAGTTATGAGTCTTGAAACAATTCATATCTTATTGAATATCATAATGATATTCGCCGCGATGTATCTGATTTGCATCGGGGCGTTCACGTATGGACTCTGGTTAAAGAGCGATTCTCATTCCGTCATTTCGACCGACCGTAGGGAGTGGAGAAATCCTTTAGACAAGGAAATGTTAAAAAAGGATTTCCCGACTACGCTCGAAATGACAAGTGTTTCCGTTCTCATTGCTGCCCGAAACGAAGAAAAAAACATTGAAAAACTCTTGCAATCGCTTTATAATCAATCGTTTAATAAAGCAAAATTCGAGGTAATAATCGTTGATGACCATTCAACGGATGATACATTTGAGGTCTCCAAGAACTTCCAAGTTCTCCATTCTGAAATGAATTTAAAGCTTTTAAAAGCTGCCGGCTCAGGCAAGAAACAAGCCATCTCTCAAGCCTTGCATGCCGCTGAAAATGAATTGATTATGGTCACCGATGCCGATTGCGAGCTGCCTGAAAGATGGATTGAGACTATGGTCGGTTATTTTATGAAAAACGACCTGAAAATGCTGCTCGGTCCGGTGCTTTTGTCGCCGGCAAACACTTTGTTTGAGAAACTGCAAGTGCTTGAGCATCTGAGTCTTATAGCGAGTACAGCAGGTTCCGCCGCCATCGGGATGCCTGTGATGTGCAACGGCGCCAACATGATGTACGACCGCAAATCAGCCCTCGATGTGGAAAAATACCGCACCGACATGCGCATCGCCTCCGGTGACGATATGTTTCTTATGGAACAGTTTCTGAGGCACTACGGAAGTAAATCTGTGAGTTTTCTCCTTGACAATCAAGCGATTGTGAAGACAAAAACGATGCCGACATTGAAAGCGTTTTTCCGTCAGCGCACGCGCTGGACCTCTAAGACGAAGGCATACACCAACTGGAAAATCATCGCTACCGCACTCATAGTGCTGATGTTCAATTTGAGCATTGTTTTCTTTTTCATAGCAAGCTTTTTCATAAAGGTTTTCTGGGTCTTCTACGTGCTTTACGTCATTTTGAAAACCCTCATCGACTACCCTATTCTGCGGCGCATCACTAATTTCATGCAGCAGCAAAAACTGATGAAATGGATGTTCCCGTTGGAGTTCATCTATCCGTTTTATGTAGTGTTTACAGCGTTTTCAGGGCTTTTTGCAAAAGTTAGGTGGAAATAGAATTTTATTCTTTAACCATTTTAGATGGTAAAATCAAATCTACAATAACAATATTTCTATAAAGGTGGAAGAAAATACTCCACTTTCGATTCTTAGTAATAAGAACTTTCTCTTTTTTACTGAAATTTTTCCCGGTTTTCCACTCGGACATCTTAATAAAATCTGCTAAAAACGCAAGGTTTTCAATCTCGGCATATAGTTCTGATGCATATTTAGTAGCATGTTCTCGATTCGATTTCTCGACGATAAAATCTTTTATAAGTTTAAGGTCTTTTTTGACACTTTTTCTTATTTGGATCTGATAGGTTTTCATAGTGTTCATTGATTTTTTGGTCTAACAAATCCTTAAACTCTTCTAAAGAGATGCAACTTTTCAGAGTTTCCGGGTACTTCTTTTGCTCAATCTTTGAAGTACCACGAGACTTTAAATTGGTTGTTTGTGTTGAAATATTATTCATATTAACGCTGTTGTTTTTGAATCTTAATACTTTGCAAAGTTACATGAAAAACATACAACAAGAACCTTTTTTATCAAAAAGTTTTCAACAATTGCAAAAAATTTGTATCTTTGCCATGTTATTAAGAAAAAACGTTTAAAAAAGAAATAAAAATTAAAAAGAAAAAAAGTTTTTAGTATAAATTGAGCTTTGCGCTCTTGTTCTCAATCCGAAAAATCTGGTAAATTTTAACGACACGAGAATGAGCAAGCGGAAAGTTTGCGTTTTAGGCGTGAACTGTTTCTTGTTTGTTAGTGTCAATGGTTTACCAGAGCCTTCGGATTTAATAAGCAGATGATGGTGAACGCCTTTTCTTTTGCTTTTAAGAATACGAGCCAAGTTCTTAACAAGCACATTATGAATGAATTACCTCACATTAAAGCTCAATTTTGTAATTGACATAATAACTTGTTAACAACTAAAACTGACGCGCCTGAAGGGATATAACAGGGCAAAAAAACGATCAGCTGTATGACATGGAAATAAAAGAGAATGAGGGTTTTTATACCGTGAGTTATTTGTTTTTAATAACATGCCGCAATGATTATGGTGAGAAGAACTTTCCTCGTGATACACCCGATGAAATTCATAAATATGATCAAGACATAGATGTTAAAAACGATAAAGTGACTTATTCTACCAAACAAACTAAATGGCATCTGACGGAATCTGGTAGAAAGCGTATAGAGAATTTGAAGGTAATGTGACAGAAAACTTGTAAAACCATATATCAAGTAGGGTACAATTTGTCCCCCTATTGAATTTTCAGAAAGATTCTATTCCTCTTTCAGCCTCTTTACTTCCTTGTCAAAATCCGAAACATATTGCTGGTCTTGGATTTTGCGAAACACTTCGTATTCGCTTTCGGCTTTGATTTTTGCCTCGAGAGCGGAAACGCTGCCGGAATCCATTAATAACGGACGCTCAGCCATGGTGAGGAAGTCGTCAAGAAGCTTTGCCCATTGCGACATGGTAGTTGGAATCTCCCGCTCTGCACGGTCTTCAGCAAGGTCGATATATGCAGAAACTATTCGTTCCAAAGCTTTTATATTTGTCTCAGACAAGTAATTTTTGGCAACAGTAACATCTGTCAAGCACATAACCTTTTATCATAAACTCATCAAGAGTGTTGGTTGCCCATTTGCGGAAATGGGAAGCCTCTTCGCTATTCACACGGTAACCTACGGCTAAAATGGCTTTCAAATGGTAGAAATCCATCTCGCGTTCCACATCTCTTGTACCCTCCTGTTGAACTATTCGAATTTTTCTAATAGTTGCCTCTTCTGTCAGTTCAAAACTCTTGTAGATCTCTTTCAAATGGTAGTTTATCGTAGGTACTTCCACTCCGAAAATCTCTGCCATTCGTTTCTGTGTGAGCCAAAAAGTGCCGTCCTCATACTGCACTTGAACGCTCACATTGCCGCTATCAGTCGTGTATAAAATGATATTACTTTCCATATTAATTAAGATTTTTGATTCTGAAAAACTTAATATTTTTTAAAACTTCACCATCTCTTCCACTAAATTCCAAGCGCCTTGATACACATCTTTCAACGTGGCATCGAGCATGAAACAGGGCGTGCTGTAAACCTTGTTCTCTTTGTCGATTGCCACGCCGCCGTGTGTCGTCTCGGTATGCCTGCAACCAATCAGCGCAAGCTCCTTAGCCTGCCGGCATTCGCCACTTCCCATAGTGACGTTGACGTTTCCTATGACTTTTGCCACCATCAATGGCGCGATACACATGGCTCCTATGGGCTTACCCTGGGCGTGAATGTCTAAAATCGCCTTCTCAACTTCTTTGTTTACCTTGAAATTGATGCCGTCGTAAGCGTAGGTGAAGATGTTTTTCGCGGCTCCGTTGCCCCCCGGGAACAGCAAAGCGTCGAAATCATCGGCATTGAACTTGGTAATAGGTAAGATATTGCCGCGTACTATGCGCGACGCCTCCACCATCATGTTGCGACGCTCCGCCATGCGCTGACCCGTGACGTGATTGCACACTTCATGCTGGTTTTCATCAGGCGCAAAGGCTTGATACTCAATGTTATGCTGGTCGAGTGCCAACAGTAACGTCACGGTCTCGTTGATTTCCGAGCCGTCCATGGTGCCGCATCCTGCAAGAATAACCGCTACTTTTTTCATAATAACTCCTCCACTTTTTTCTCAACTTTTTCATATTTCTCATCAATCACCTTAATCCAGCCGTCTTTGTTGTCGTAAAGCCATGCCGCCACTTTTTCCGAACTCTTGTAAAGTTTTGATTTCTCACATGTTTCCTTGTTCAACACGTCTTTCATCCCAAAGAAATCGAGAAGCATGATAAGCACCCCGACAAGCAGAAATCCTTTCGCTATGCCGAAAATAATTCCTCCCAACTTATCAATAAAACCAAGGTTGAGCGATGAAACCAAATTCGACAAAAGCCCTCCTAACCAATTGATTAGCCATGCTAAAGCGATGAAAACCACAATGAAAGCAATCACCGACATCCATTCAGGACTTACATTAATTATCTTACCAAGCCATTTTCCGACAATATCAGAAAATTTCATGGCTCCGTAAATTCCTCCAATAAAAGCAACTAATGAAAAAGCTTCCCTGATAATTCCGTTTTTAAAACCACCTATAGCAAAGATTATCAATATGATAGCAATAATAATGTCTAAATAATTCATGATTTTAAGATTAAAAAGTGTTATTTTACGATGCAAATTTACAAAATTTTAAAAAAAAGTATGGAAATTTTTGTAAAAATAATTATTTTTGCAGTTTAAAACATTCACTCACGTCATTTCGACTGGAGCAAAGCGGAATGGAGAAATCTATGGCATTAAAATCCGTCAGAATTGATAAGTGGAGATTTCTCGACTACACTTCGTTTCGCTCGAAATGACAAAAAAAGTAGTCGCTCGAAATGACGGACAGAAAAACTGATTGTTATGAGTATCGAATCTGAAAAAGAAGAAAAGAAATCGCTGAATTTCATTGAGGCGAAAGTTGAGGAAGATTTACGCAACGGCAAGAACGCCAAGCGTGTGCAGACGCGTTTTCCTCCGGAGCCTAACGGTTACCTCCACATCGGGCACGCCAAGGCTATCTGCCTCGACTTCGGCATCGCCAAAAACTACGGCGGCGTATGCAACCTGCGTTTCGACGACACCAACCCCACCAAGGAGAACATGGAATACGTGGATGCTATCAAAGAGGACATCCAATGGCTTGGCTATCAATGGGGTAACGAATATTACGCTTCCGATTACTTCCAGCAGCTTTGGAACTTTGCCGTCGAACTGATAAAACGCGGCAAGGCATATATCGACGAACAATCTTCAGAGGAGATAGCAGCGCAGAAAGGCACTCCCACACAGCCTGGCACCGAGAGCCCGTTCCGTAACCGCCCTGCTGAGGAGTCTCTTGAGCTGTTCAACAAGATGAACGCCGGCGAGATAGAGGAAGGACGTATGGTGCTTCGCGCTAAAATCGACATGGCGAACCCTAATATGCACTTCCGCGACCCGATAATCTACCGTGTTGTCAAGACCCCGCATCATCGCACCGGCACAAAATGGAACGCCTACCCAATGTATGACTTCGCCCACGGTCAGAGCGACTTCTTCGAGGGTGTCACACACTCGCTCTGCACATTGGAGTTTGTGGTGCACCGCCCGCTCTATGACCTCTTTGTCGATTGGCTCAAGGAAATACGTGGCGAGGACGACAATATGGACGACAACCGTCCGCGTCAGACCGAGTTCAACAAGCTCAACCTCAACTACACCCTGATGAGCAAACGTAACCTGTTGATTCTCGTGAAGGAAGGCATCGTCAACGGATGGGACGACCCGCGTATGCCTACTATCTGCGGATTCCGCCGTCGTGGCTATACGCCTGAGTCGATACATCTGTTTATCAATAAAATAGGATATACAACTTACGACGCCTTGAACGATTTCGCTCTTCTCGAGAGCTCTATCCGTGAGGACTTGAACGCCCGCGCGACACGTGTTTCGGCAGTCATCAATCCTGTTAAACTTGTAATTACCAACTATCCTGAAGGCCAGACAGAGGAGCTTGAGGCTATCAACAACCCGGAAGATGAATCGGCAGGCAGCCATAAAATCACTTTCAGCCGCGAGCTGTGGATTGAGAAGGAAGACTTCATGGAATGTCCGCCAAACAAATATTTCCGCCTCACTCCGGGCAAGGAAGTGCGCCTAAAAAACGCCTACATCGTGAAATGCACGGGCTGCAAGAAAGACGAAAACGGCGAGGTTGTGGAGGTCTATGCCGAATACGACCCGCTCACACGCAGCGGCATGCCCGAGGCGAACCGTAAGGTGAAAGGCACCATCCATTGGGTGAGCCAAGCTCATTGTATCAAGGCGGAGGTCAGACTCTACGACCGCCTCTGGAATGTTGAGAATCCTCGCGACGAGCTGGCACGCCTGCAAGACGAAGGTAACACCCCTATTGAGGCAATGAAGAAGATGATGAATCCTAACTCATTGGAAATCAGAACTGAATGCTATGTCGAGAAATTCCTCGCCGACGCAAAACCTCTTGACCATTTCCAGTTCCAGAGAATAGGCTACTTCACCGTCGATAAGGACAGCAAACCGGAACATCTTGTGTTTAACAGAACGGTGAGTTTGAAAGACACATGGTCGAAATGACAACTGAAAAGATTGATATATGAAAATAGAAAGTGATTTTATTGAAAGTCTTTACTCTTCGTTAAACGAAGAGACAAAGCATTATCTTGACATTGCTATTGATAAAGTTGTCGAGACTAAGAAAAAAGGTGGCAAAATCGTGGTCGTGACCGGCAGTGGTCCTAACATTCACGAAGGTGTCACCACTCTCATCGCCGAGTTCATCAACAAAGGCCTAATCGACGGTGTCACAACGAGTTCCGCTGTCGTCTCACACGAGATGGGCGGCGTTCTCGACCGTGTGAAACGTATCAACATCCACGACATCGGAGAGGAGTTTCTCGATTTCGACAAGATGCCTCGCGGTGATATCTTTGAGCTTACTGAACTCACTGATGCTCAATGGGCTGAACTCAAAAAAGAGATGATAATTGACGACGCTTTGGTGCAGCGTTGCAACGAGAAAGAGGGCACTGTCATAATCAAGGCGGCTGCCAATATGGCTTATCCTATGGGCTTGCGCAATGAGACTCTTGCTGCAAGCATCATGGAGATGGCGCATACCAAACACGTGCCTTTCGAGGAAGTCGTGGGCTGGGGCTGCGATGAGCGTACCATGCTCGGCGCAGGAGCACGTAAAGGCGTCCCTGTCCTCGTCAGCGTGCCGCAGCTCATCGGCGGCGGCCAGGTGGGTATCAGCATAGCCGACAGCATCCCGGTGAGCGACCGTTGCTACCGTATCTCGCGTATGCTCGGTGAAGCTGACGTCATCATCGAGTCGGCAGTGGCATTGACACAGGAGATTCACGACGGTCCGTTCGAGACATACACCGGTCACGGCATCTGGGCATCATGGAACGGCTATCCTACTTATAGCCTCAAAGACAAGACCCTGATTCGTTTCGACCTCGACGAAAACCTCAAAAAAGCCTGGGATCTGGATAAGAAATCAGGAGAGGTGCAGGCGGCCATCGACAAAGGTCTGCCGAAGACCAAGATGTCGAAAATCCCGTTCAGAATGGAGATGTCGGCGTTCTCGCGTCTCGAGAAGTCGATTCCGGTCATCGGCGACATAGGCGTGCTATGGTCTGTGATGGGATATAAAATGGCGAAGGCTCTCAATATTGACCTCGACTACATCAGCTATCCGCAACAGACTGAGCCGGGCAAAGCCATGCGCGAATGGATTGTCGATAACATCGATTATATGAAATTGGATAAAATTAAAGAATGGTTAAACAATTAGTGTGAAGTTTGAAGTGTGAAGTTTGAAGTTAACTCCACACTCCAAACTCCAAACTCCAAACTAATAAAAAAATGAATACTACATCAACAGTAAAGCTTTATAACCTTGATTTTGACCAGGTTAAGACTTATCTCTTCGCGACTTTGTTTGTCGCCGGCAACATCATTTTGCCACAACTCTGTCATCTGATTCCGAATGGCGGACACATCTTCCTGCCGATTTATTTCTTCACGCTGATTGCCTCTTACAAATATGGCATGAAAGTAGGTTTGATGACGGCTGTTTTGTCGCCAATCGTCAACAGTTTGCTTTTCGGGATGCCTGCCGCGGCGGTGCTTCCGAGCATTCTCATCAAGTCGGTGTTTCTCGCCGTCTCAGCTGCCTGGATAGCCGAAAAAACACAAAAAGTGTCATTGTGGACGATTCTCTTGGTGGTTTTGGCTTACCAAATCTTCGGAAGTATGGTTGAATGGCTTATCACAGGCTCGTTTGCGGCCGGCTTTGCCGATTTCCGCATAGGAATCCCGGGAATGCTAATACAATGGATTGGCGGTTATCTCTTTGTAAAATACATTAAATAATAATTGCACGCAGAAATAGTAGAAACAGCGGAAATATTTCTGCTATATCTGCTGTTTCTGCGTGAGAATTAATATGTCGTTAGAACAAGCCAAATCTCTTTTAAAATCGACTGATTCCACCTTGGTTGTGGTGTCAGGCGATGACGTTTTCACCTCCAAAGAGCGTGGTGTGAAGCCTCTTTTGCATCTTCTGACAGAGAAAAAAGGCTTCCTGAAAGGTGCTTCCGTTGCCGACAAAGTCATCGGAAAGGCGGCGGCACTCCTCATGGCTTTAGGCGAAATCAAAGAAGTTCACACTTTGATAATCTCGGAACCGGCAATCAAAGTGTTTGAAAATCATAATATTAAATATTATTTTGATAAAAAGGTTGACAGAATCATAAACCGCACCGGCGACGGTCTTTGTCCGATGGAAACGCTGTGTCTTGCCATCGACGACCCCATGGAGGCGTTTCAAAAAATCACGGAAAAGGTTTCGAAAATGCAAAAAAATTAGTGGCGAAAAAATCATCTTCCGCCACTAACGTCTAACGTCCAAAGTCTATTCAACCTTAACTTCCTCTTCAGGTGTTGTCAGTTGTTTGTAAATGACGGCGTTGCATCCCAAATCGATATGTCAGTTCGTTTGACTTGCGGAGGGCTTCAAGAGCGCGAAGGTCTTGGTCAATGAACAATAGGATATTTTTATTACAAAAACAAAAAAATCTCCAACAATGCAACAAAAGTCACATCCTGAAGATTAAATAACTAATGACTAATGACTAATGACTAACAACTACTTCCTCCCCCTTTTCTTCGACGCGTTATTCGGGTCGTTGACGATGTCTATACAGTCTTGATATGTCAGATTATTTGCATCGTAAGCGCGCGGAATCTTGTAATTAGCCTTTTTGTAGGAGATATAGATTCCGAAACGGCCTTTCAAAACTTTCATATCGGCGTCTTCAGGATATGTTGATACGATATTATCGATATCGTTTTTACGTTTGTTCTCGATAATCTCCACCGCTCTCTGGAAGGTGACCGTCGCAGGGTCGTCGAGTTTGGAGAGACTGTAGAAAGCGTTTTTATGCTTCACATACGGACCGAAACGACCTATCGCCACCTGAATCTCATCATCCTCGTACTCGCCTATCGAACGCGGGAACGCAAACAAATCAAGCACTTCGTCAAGTGTTATCGTCTCTATGCTCTGGTCTTTGTGCAAGCCGGCGAAACGAGGCTTCTCGTTCGATTCGGTGTCGCCAATCTGTGCCACCGGACCGAATCGTCCTATCTTGACATATACGTTTTTACCTGTTGCGGGGTCAACGCCAAGAAATTTCTCACCACTGAATTTGCCAGAATTATCTGATGTTTCCGTGATTTTCTTATGGAAGTCCTTATAAAAATCCTTAATCATCTTGTTCCACTCACAGCGTCCCTCAGCTATCTTATCAAATTCTTTTTCCACATTGGCTGTGAAATTATAGTCGATAATAGTATCGAAATAACTGATTAAAAATTTGTTAACAAGCACGCCAATGTCGGTCGGGACAAGCTTTGCCTTTTCAAAACCAATGTTTTCCTTGCCGGTCTTTTCTGTAATCTTATTTTTCTTTAAGGTATAGATTTTATAGTTACGCGTCTCGCCTGTGATGTCTTTTTTCTCGACATATTCTCTTTTCTGAATAGTCGAAATAGTCGGTGCGTAAGTCGAAGGACGTCCGATGCCGAGTTCTTCCATCTTCTTGACAAGACTCGCCTCGGTGTATCTTGAAGGTTTACGTGTGAAACGCTGCTGCGCCTCCATCTTATCAAGGTCGAGCACCTGTCCTACTCTCATTGGAGGAAGCATGCTATTGACGTTCTCACCGTTCTCGTCATCTACACTCTCGATATAAACTTTTAAAAAGCCGTCGAAGAGCACCACCTCGCCTGATGCCACAAAATCCTTATCGGAATTAGAAACATCAATATTTACTAATGTTTTCTCAATCTGAGCGTCAGCCATCTGCGATGCTATGGTACGTTTCCAGATGAGGTCGTAGAGCTTGCGTTCATCGACAGTGCCTTTGATAGTCGGCTGGTCGAGATATGTCGGGCGGATAGCCTCGTGAGCTTCCTGCGCACCCTTGCTCTTGGTGGTGAATTGTCGTGTCTTGACGTATTGTGCGCCGTACATGTTCTCAATCTCTTTACGTGCTTGTCCCAGCGCAAACGTCGAGAGATTCACAGAGTCGGTACGCATATAGGTTATCTTTCCCGACTCATAGAGTTGCTGCGCGATACGCATGGTGTTGCTCACTGAGAAGCCGAGTTTACGGCCGGCTTCCTGTTGCAATGTGGACGTGGTGAATGGCGGAGCCGGACTTTTCGATACCGGTTTCTTCTCCACCGCCTTGATGGTATATCCCGCACTCTTGCAGTCTTCAAGAAATTTATATGCTTCTTCTTCTTTCTCAAAACGATAGGGCAGCTCGGCGAAGAGCTGATATTCATGGTTGTCGATGGTAAAGGAGAAGTTGGCTGTCACGCGATAGGCGCTGCTGTTCACGAAGTTCTTTATCTCCTCCTCGCGTTCCACTATGAGACGCACCGCCACGCTCTGCACACGGCCTGCCGACAACGCCGGTTTCACCTTCTTCCAGAGAAGAGGCGACAACTCGTAGCCCACGAGACGGTCGAGGACACGACGTGCCTGCTGTGCCGCCACGAGGTCCATGTCGATTTTACGAGGATTGTCGATGGCGTGCAAAATAGCCGGCTTCGTAATCTCATGAAACACGATACGGCGATATTTGTCATTGCTGAGACCCAACGTCTCAAAAAGATGCCACGAAATAGACTCTCCCTCGCGGTCTTCATCGGAAGCCAGCCACACCATCTCAGCACCCGAAGCAAGTTTCTTAAGCTCATTAACCAACGCTTTCTTATCGCTCGGTATCTCGTATTCAGGCTTGAAATCGTGCTCTATATCTAAACTTAAATTCGATTTACTCAAATCCCTAACATGTCCGTAACTCGATTTTACCGTAAAATCTTTCCCTAAAAAACCTTCAATAGTCTTAGCCTTCGCCGGTGACTCCACAATGACAAGATTCTTTACCATAACTTATTCAATTTTATTTTTCGCTATAATTTTCAGGCTGCAAAATTACTACAATAAAATTTTAGTTATGATAAAAAATTTTAAATTTTTTCAACAACATTGATTATCAATAGTTTAGATATGAATTTTTTCGAAAATTAATATTGTGAGTAAAAAAAATGAAAAAAATTTGCACATCGTATTAAAAAAGAATGTAATTTTGCGGCGTAAATAAAAATGTATGATTAAGAAATAGAAACAGTTTTTAATAAAAAATAAGGCATATTAAAAGCGTTTTCGCTTTTGAGAGGCAAGTTCGAAACGTAGGAAATTTCAAACTAAGCACGCTTAAAAAAGCCAAGACGCTCGCGGTATCTACCGTGGGCTTTTTTGTTGGCGTGCTGAAGGTTATCCTACGACCTCGAACTTGCGCAAGAAGAAGTTCGCGGTTTTTTTATGTCTTGACGTAAGCAAGGAGAGACATAATATGGTATCAGCAGAAGTCATAAGAGACACATACATCCCCTGTACGCTATATGTACTTTTTAACATTTCACCCGATGGCTTGCCGTTGGCAGGGGAGCGGGAAGCCATCTTTTTCAGAAGCAAGAAGGAAGAAGAAAGAATAGCCTCGGAGAGGCGACATTTTATTAACGCCGGGTGAAACCTGGCG